>Ga0233422_10000219_pt1 | contig 30188 bp, 40 predicted proteins | sample Watercolumn_Mata_2_FD_182724 | JGI IMG/M metagenome (GOLD analysis project Ga0233422, IMG submission 182724) | Freshwater microbial communities from Lake Matano, South Sulawesi, Indonesia - Watercolumn_Matano_2014_110_MG | ecosystem: Environmental > Aquatic > Freshwater > Lake | place...
TCAGCTCCAGCGCTATCATATAGTTTCATATTATATGGGTCGATACTGGTGTAGGAGCCGTCGGTGATGACAGAACCAGAAGGCATAATAAGATTTCTCAAATTTGAGCCGTCTAAAAAAAGATTTCCTCCCATATATATATCGGCAGTCATACGAGTCCAACTAAACATAGCATTTGAATTTTGTCCTGAGCCCTCCCAATCTATGAATACAGCCTCCCCATTTTTATCATAAAGTTTCCTATTATACGGATCTATGCTGGTGTAGGAGCCATCTTTAATTAACGCTCCAGAACCCATAACAATATCATCGGCATAAATCGTCTGGATTGTGGTATCAATATCCTTTGTAAAGTGCCACCTTGAGTCCCCGCTGTTGTAATAGAGATATGCGTTCACATTATCAGCCAAAGAGATTAACGCATTATCGGAAGCATCGGTTAAAGCTCTTGTTGATGGAAGGAACCACCCGTCTCCGCTACTATCTTGGAGTTCTGAATAGAATCTTGCTTGACCTGTGGTTTGAATAGAAAGCCCTATGTTAGTTCCAGAACCATTCCAGTCAAAAGTGCAAGTTGCATTACTATTAAGAAGCTGTCTGTTAAACGGGTCTATACTGGTGGCGGAGCCGTCGGTAATAGTATAACTTCCGGAAGTAAATTTCATATTAGCTGAACCCATGTCTAAGGTATGTAGCGGTGTTACATCACCATTATAATCCCAGTCTAAAGTAGGAAGTCCTGAGCTGTCGTATAAGTATCTGTTGTATGGGTCTATGCTGGTGTTGGAGCCATCTTTAATCTTACTCCCACTTTCAAATCTTAATTCTCCACCCTGCATGTTCAAATACTTGTCTGATGGTATTTTGAGAGCACTACTATCGTAGAAAAACATTAATCCGCTAGAAGAATAAAAATTAACATACCCGCTTTCATCGGCAGCGTAGAAACCAGATGTTCCCCAATAAAGTTTCCCTGCGTCCAGATACAGATTCCCGCCGCCAGAACCTGTTCCATCTTTAAGATAAATATGCTGTCCGTTTGCGGCAAATGGGTCGGATACCAATTTAACTCCGAGATTAGCGTCGAGTTGGAGCATTTCCCATGAACCGCCAGAAACACTATCTGAAGAATACAAACTCATTACGCCATTGGCTCCTGCGGATATGTAGGCATTACCAGATGAACCTATAGTTAAGTATCCACTACTCCAACCTGCTGTCTCATTGCCTGAAGAATCGTGGAGGGTTCTGCCATACGGATCTATACTAGTGTAGGAGTTCCCGACAATTACATCGCCAGAGGCGTTAAAATCAATGTCATACCCGCCAGTAGTATTCCCAAGAGCGAGGGTCTGGGCGAGGGTTTCACCACCACCACCGCCTCCACCGACTTCTGATTCAACCCCTGCCGAAGTAAGTTTGTATAACTTATCGTCTGACTTGAAGTATATCTTATTGTGATTAGCGGCAGGGTTAGCAGGTGTAGTAATCTGCAAGAAGTCAACTGCTGTCGGGTCAATCTCTCCATCCACCGTCAGCTTACCTGCGAAATATCCATCCTTGAACTTATGAGTGCTATCACCCAAGTCAATATCGTTGTTCGTGGTCGGGGCCAACTTCCCATCAGTTAAAGTAATCTGCTCTGTTGCACCAATATTGAAATCTATTCCGTTTGTCCCGCCTCGCAAAAGAAGGCTGTCCGTTGCCGTAGTCGCATCGCTCTGTATGCTGAATATCGTGCCTGAATGTAATATCTGCCCATCCTGCCCAGCCCCGAATGAAAGACAACCTGCCGCACCAGAGGTTCCATCAACTAAAATCTGAATTTCACCGTCCGAGACTATCTTCAGCCTTTCCGTGCCTGTGGTAGTCGTAGTATCTGCGGCTGTGTAAAAGGACATTTGAGTAGCCGTATTAAATAGAGCTGAACCGCCACCAAAAGATACACTATTTGCTGTGCTGCTACTTGTCGCAAGAAATATCCCGACTGGTTCTTCAGCGTTAGTGTAGTGGTAAGCACCCACTCTTGCTGATTTATTTGTTGCGTTAGTACGGGTTACTGCTACGTTGTTATCCGCCCCAACAACTATGCTCATTACGCCAGAAGCCACATCTAACATCGCTGAATTGGAAGGGGCTGTCGTGCCTATGCCTACAAGACCCGCATTGGTAATCCTTACTCGTTCTGCTCTTGTTGTGGACAAGTTCGGGGTTGTTTCAAAGGTGATATAAGTTCCTGTTGCTCCAGCGTTAAATGTTTCTGCGGCTAATATGCCTATGACCCCATTAGAAGAAGATGGGAATGCTGCCCCCGTATATCCCCTTCCAAAAATAGCCGATATATAATCCCCCGATTGAACTACTGCGGGACTGGCGATTGTTCCTCTTGCTCTTCTCCCAACCGTGCCTCCTGAATAATTTGTGTTTGAATATACATCAGAATAAATGGCGACCTCATCTTGCTTAACAACATGAAGCGAACTGGTTGGACTCGTCGTTCCTATTCCAACATTGCCATCTTTTATAGTTAAAGTATCTGCCGCACCATAAGTTGAAAATGTCATTCTTGCGGTAGAACCTTCATCCATTGTATAGATTCTGCCTACTTCTGTTGAAGTGCTCTCAACGAACTTTATCTGTATGCCTGCCCCAGTGCTTGAACCTGAAGTGCGAAGTCTTAAAAATTCTTTATCAGTATTACCTGCGGCATTATAGATTTCCAATGGAGTGGAAGGACTTGTTGTTCCTATGCCAACATTGCCTGACCCAAGAATAGTCATTAATTCTGTTGCATAGTTCTTAAATTGGAAAACAGGTTCAGTAGAACTGAGTGCTTGAGCGGCAGTTCCACTTTTCTTTGCCCCAGCAAAAACAAGGGCGGGGGCTGTAACTGTAGTATCGCCAACTGTGCCTCTAAAGTAAAATGCAGTTGCATTAGAGTCGCTCAATCCATCAATTCTTAGACCGCCTGCTGTTCCATTATAAGGGAGCACCCCACCATAAACATTTGTAGGGTAGAGGTCCGTCATACCGTGAGCAACATCAGCATCGGAGAGATAAAAACTCCCGTCCTTCAATTCCAATTTTTCTTGTGGACTTGTCGTTCCTACACCGACAAAACCAGCATTAGTAATTCTCATTCTTTCGGCAGGGGTTATAGAACCGTCGGGAGTTGTAAGGAAAGTTAGATTTCCCGGCATATCACTTGAGCCAGGTGTAGCATCTACTTGGCTTAATATTCTTGCTCCGTTTACTCGGGAAGTTCCACTCCAGCCTTGAAAGTTAATAGCCCCAAGTGTATCTCCGCTTGATACTATCGTAGGAGACGCTATTGTTCCTCTTGCCTTCAAAAGATTGAGTGCGGGAGCAGTAGCACCAGTATCAGATGCGGCAATAATTCTTTGAACTGTTGAAGAGTCGGTAGCAATATCAAGCGAGTCCGAAGTAGGAGCAAGAGAAACACTTGGCGAACCACTTGTTATGGTCACCTTTTTGTTCGTCGTATCAAAGATTACAAAATCTGTTCCGTCCGCTTGGGCGATATTGATTGCAGTAGTGGAATTTGCGGAGGGACGGATGTCGTTTCCCGCAGTGAGATTAAGATTGCCCGTCATCGTGTTATCGCCGTTTAAGTGGAGAGAGAGCGGATCGGTTTCCGCTGATACAATGGTCAAATTATCTATTGTATCGAGCGCTTTTTGAACATCGGTGTCCGCTGGAGAAAGATTCCCGTTAAAATTAGTCGTGTCAGTTTCTATCTCCGCGGCGAGAGAATACACCGCCTGAGAATCCGCAAACGCAGGCTGACAAGAAATGAGAAGAAAAGGAATTGCAAGAATCCAGAGTTTTTTCATTTTAGACCTTTCCTCATGATCAAATGAAAATCGTTCTTGTAAAGAAACCGAGGAGAAAGATTCACGACCTGAGCAAGCGGCTCTCTCTCAAATCCGTTCTTAAAAAAAGAGTTTTTCATGTTTTCCAGCGAGTACATGGTCCTGTTCTCGATCCCCCAATGACCGAAGTCCTTGAACCCAGTCTCGATCGCGCTCCCGGCATCCGGGGCCATGACGAATACCACGCCTCCCGGCTTAACGAGTGCCGCGGCCTTCTCAATCGCTTTCTCAGGATCAGAAAAGGATCCAACGACATGATGAAGGATCACGAGGTCGTACATGTCATTAAACTCGAATTTCTCGAAATCCCCGGTGATATAATCGTTTTTGATGAGATCGATCCCGTCCGAAAGCCAACCGCGATCGCGCATATTAAGAATGTTTTCCGGGAACCCGAACCCGACATCGAGAGATTCCCGGCCGTAGGTCGCTTCCTCAATGATCGGCATGTAGACGCGCCTTGGATAATCAATGCGGTCCTGAAAGAACTTCGCTTCCCGGATCTTTGCGAGATATCCCGGCGTGAACCGTTTCTGGTCCACCGGGCGATCGTGATAGATCACCCCGCACCGGCAGAAGAAATAAACGAGGTCCGTCCCTTCCGGGCTCCGCATCGTGTACTTCTGCGCCGGGATCCTATTACAAATTCTGCATCTGGATAGCGTTTCCTGAGTGTTCACTTTTTACTCCGAATTTTGATTTTACGGTTTCGATCTTCTCTTTTACGAGGTCTGGCCGGATCCCTTTCGACATACAGACCGGGATAAGACTGAGCCGGTCCACGGGGCATTGAGTGGACGCTTTGTAAATAAGACGGAAGCACGGGGAGCATGGCGCGAGGTGCTCATCCGCTTGTAGAGAGAAATCGTTCACGAAATGTTTCGTGAGGTTATTGAGCGTATTCGACCCGACAAGCCCGATCTTTGGAGTGACGTAACAGCCGGCGGCATGTAAAAGGCCGGTATCCGGGGCCACCACAAGATCCGCGTACTTACAGGCGAGCGCCGCTTCGCGCATGGACCAGATCCCGGACCGGTTCACGACACGCTTATCCTTGTGCTCGAGCGCCTGACAGAGCTCGTCCCCGGTCGTGATGAATACGATATCGGGATGATCCCTTAGGAGTTCAGCCATGACATAATCTGTGTAGGGGTACGCCTTATGGAGCGCGGAACCGGATAGCCCCCAAACAATGACGAACCTGTTCCTAAACTGCTCGAACCATTTCCGCATCGAGGTCTCCTCTTCCTCGGAAAAGAAAAGTTCGGGAAGAAAGCTTTCAATATGCGTGTTTTGCTCAACGCCGGCATAAGTAAAGGTGTGCTCGTAAAAGTTCTTGTCGCACCGCGCGCGCCGCTCGTCTTTCGATAGGTTATACGCCGGGTCGATCGGATGAAGAGAGATCGCGCGCTCGAGACTCTCGCAAAGATTGATTAGTTTGTCGCACCCTAGATTATTTTTCAGCATATTCCAATGCTCGACCAACTTATCGTCTGGGACGGAGTTCGCCACATACGGAACGAACTGGTCAATGTTCGAGTTCTCTTTCAGGACTTTCATTCCGATCTCTGAAGTGTGGAGGACGATCGTATGCCCCTGCCTCTTCAGGAACCTTAAAAACGGAGTGATCACGATCGAATCACCCCACGCTCCGAGACGAACTACGAGTATCTTCATACGATTATTTCCGGCACTTTTTCGGTTTCTTTTTCTTCATAATGAAACTCCAGTTTTCCCCATTTCCCCATCTGTTGATTGATCGGGATCGCGCCTAAAATCTCGTTCATGGCCGCCCCGAACCATTTCGAGGCGAATATCTTCTGGTCCGCGTAGGGAGTGATCCCCATCGGAAGCCATGTGCAGGACTGATGGTGGAACACCTTCGACTTCGGTTCCACGACCACCGCGAACTCCTGAAAGATAGCGCGCAGGCAATAATCGTTATCGGAGTTATGATTCCGCATTTTCTCGTCGAGAAGCCCTGTCATTTCGACGCAATCCTTGGACAGAAGCACGGAACAGAACGGAAACCACACGCATTGAACCGGTTCCTTGAACGCGTCCTTCTCCTGAGAGGCGTACACAAGCCCTGTCGTGAGGTCCGCGCCTCCGGCCGCTTCCCGGTACGGTTCCCAAGACCCGATCCTTGTCGAACCAACGACCCCGATCCTTTTATCGGATTCCGCAAGCTCGACCAAGGATTTCACGAAATCCGGCTGTCCCTCAGCGTCATTGTTCAGGACAAGCACATAATCATAATCAAGACGGAGCGCCCTAAGCCCCTCATTCACGGCTTTTGTAAAACCCGAATTATTCGGGATTCTGATTGTCTCGGTGAGAGAGTTTGAATAGGGACGCTCGCTACCGTCATCGATCACAACGATCCTGACGGGTATTCCTGCGTTTTTAAGAACATACTCAACGCACTTATCGGTAAGATCCGCGTGGTTGAACATGGGTATAAGAACGACAACCTTTTTCATGCTACGACCCCTCTCGCTTTAAGACGCAGGAAAAGATCGTGTGCGTCACGCTCCGTTTTCTGGAACCGGCGCTTCTGTCGCTCGATAAAATTCTCTGCCCGGTATTCTGAGCTTGCGCGCATCTTCTCGACATGTTTTAGCCAACGGATATGATAATCCCAGCAAAGGGAGTTCCCACAGTGGGACGGTTCCCCGCGCTTCTCATCCCACCGTTTCTCGAGGATATACCGCTCGATATTCTGGAGCGACCACGAGAACCATTTCCCGCAGATCGGGCATTTCATCTCCCCGCACACGGGTTTCCCTTCCTTTCGGAACCGATATCCAAGGAAATTCCCTTTCTGTTCCTTCCAACTGTCCATGACTACCGGCATACGAGGATCCCTCCGAGCCCGTTCTGTCTTTTGTCGTAAAAGTATTCAAGATTGTTCTCGACGCAGAAATTCGCGACCGCGATCAGGACCCCATCACAGTTCATGTCATGGAGAAGGATCACCCCTCCCGGCCTTACTCTTGGAGCCCAAAGCATGAGTTCATTCGTGGTATGCTGAAGTTCGTGGTTCGTGTCGATGAACAGAAGATCGATCGAGTCGTTCTCCATCCCGACCATGAGACTGTCCGATTGAATAAAAACGATGTGCGGCTCGTACTCCCCTTTCATCCACTTGCACCGGGGCCGGCAATCGTCCTTATCGATCGTAATGACGCGCCCCCCTGTTTTCATGGCGGCCTGAACGAGCGTGTGCGTGGATTCCCCTTCCCGGGTCCCGAGCTCCACGATCCGCGTCGCCTTGAGATACCGGACCCACGCCGCGAGAAGAGGAAGATGTTCGTCAATATCACTTGGCATTTAAAATTGCCTCCGTTTTATTGAACCGCGTGTCCCGCCACTTCAGGTACACTTCCCAGATCCTCGATTTCAGACGCTCTTTCGGGTGACCTTCCGAGATACAGACCGGGAGATTGAACTGTTTGTCAAGCGGACATCCTTCCGTTTCATGGACGAGCCGGTGGCAGGGATGGCACGCCGCCTCGCTTTCCAAGGAATAGTCATTCTTCCAGTATTTCGTGAGGTTCTCTTTTGAGGAATGGGTCAGGAGACAGATCTTTGGAGTATCAAACGCACTCGCGGCATTGATCACCCCGGACTCAGGGCCGATCACGAGGTCCATAACGGACGGCATGATGATCGATTGCCGCCAGAGCCATTGTCCGATCCGGGGATGGATCTTCTTATTCTCAAAATCGAGCATCCGTATCTCAGGCCCCCCACAAAGATAGAACTCGATCTCCGGGATCTCGTCCGCGAGCTCGAGCATGATCTCGTCGGCAAACGGATAAATCTTGTGCCATGAACTGCCGGCAAGCGCCCATTGAACGAGGAACCGCCCTTTCTGTTTCTCTCTGAATAAATGGATCATGTGCTGTTCGTATTCCGAAAGATAAAGCTCCGGGTTCCTGCCGGTGATGTGGCCGTACCCTCCGAGCGCGAGGATCCAGTCCGTGTAATTGATGTTGCATCGTTTCTCGCGCGCCCATTTCGGGAGATTGAATAAATGCGCGTCCTTCGGCTCAAGGAGAAGCGTCCTCTCGATCGATTCGCAGAGGTTTATGAAAAGATCGAACTTTTTCTTCAGAACCGCGTGGTATTCGTGGAGGTGCGTGGTCGGGATCGTGTATTTCTCGATCAGAAGAAGGTCGTCCACGCACGGACTATTCTCATAAACGCATGCCGTGGCCGGAGTGCAGTTCACGGTCACATGAAACCCGTCGTTTTTAAGTGTGCGAAGGAGAGGAGTGACCTGGATCGCGTCCCCGATCGCGCCGTACCGGCACACCACCGCTGTTTTCTGTTTCGGTTTCGCTTCTTGAACCTGAAAGGGCGACAAAAATTCGGATTTTAGCTTCTTTGCCACGATCAGGAACGAATATTCGTCCCCTTCCGAGCAGGTCTCGCACCGCTCGAGGAAGAACGGGCCTATGCTTTCGAGGATTTTAATGACATCTTCGGGTAAAAAATCGTGTTTGTGCCTTGGATTTGCGTCCGGATGCCCGACATTCGGGTAAAGGTCCTTATGCGGAAGATATAAAATGAGCCGGCCGTCTATTTTGAGGACCCGGAACATGTCTCTCAGGAGTTCTTTCGGGAACGGCATGTCCTCGAGACAATGGGATGAGAACACCACATCAAAGAAATCGGAAGAAAACACTTTGAGAGGGTTCGGGCTCGAGAGATCGAGAAGAATATCAGCCGGGGCGAAGAGATCCACTCCTACCGCGGCCGGAACGATCTTCTCTGACCCGCACCCGACATCGAGAATGGACCCGCGAAGGAGTTCCGCGATCCTTGGACGGACCTTCCGTTGCTCGAACCCCTGCGAAGTTTCAGCTTTCCAAACCATAAGATTTTCTCCAAGAGTTCCACCGGGGCCTAGCGATGGAGAGCGCTAGAGCCCCGGCTTCCCTCAAACCTTAAACGCCCGATTCGTAGCGTTCGCCGTAGAGAACGATCAGGTTCCCTTTCGCGGAGTTCGCGTCAGAAGCGGTCGTGCGCGAGAGCGCAAGAACACGGAGATAGTCAGTTTTCGCCATCTCAATATCCAGCGCGGAGCTCGTGCAAACCGTTAATGCCGTTTCGGTCGTTACCGAAAGCGACCCGGAACTCGTTGTGTTCTTGTACACATCGAGCGTCAGGTTGTTCCCGGCCCCCGTCTGCGCGGTTTCAACGAGGTAAAGTAGCCGTTTAATGACCACTTTACGCCCGAATACTTCCGTTTTCAGGGTGGTTGTGTGCGTCTTGGTTTCTGCTCCCGTCCCCGCCTGAGGGGTCAGAAGCAGGGTCGTTGAATCGTTGCCCTTCAGCGGAAGCTGTTGGACCGCGTTCAAACTATCATCAGCATAGTCACGCATGGTGATTGCCCTCCTTTCTCTCAGTTAGCGGTTAAGCGGAAGTCACACGCACGATTCTCTCAATCCCCTTACCGGTCGAATTGAGGTCATCGCTCGTGAGATCCCAAGTTTTCTTGAATTGCAGGATGGCGAGCCACCCCACCTTCCGGGAACGGCCCAGATCCGTGGGGACATCGGCCACCGTGTACTCCGGGACCGCGATCGCTTCGGAAAGGGCTTCATCCCCAAAGAAATACCCGTTTCCGTATGCCGCGGAAGAACCCACGCCGTCCGACAGGAAAGCGTTGTCCTCCATGAACCGGCAATCGTAATACTTCCCGACCTCGGAGTTGTAACGATACTCCGGTTCGGTGTACTGCGCGATCGCCTGAAGGTAGTCGTAAATCCCGCGACAAGACTTGATCGAGAGAATTGCGCCGTAATACCCTTTCCGGCCCCCGATCTTCGGGATCTGTTTCCCCTTCATGAAATCCACGAGATCGCGGACGTTCTTATCCGAAATGCTCGCGCTTGCGGTCGCTGTTGCTGTGCCGTTGCTCGTGAGGATCGTGGAAGCGGTGCTCGTTGCGACGGCGACAAATTTCGCCACCGTGAACGGCACGCTCGCCGCGCTATCCAGAACTTCGGCCTGATCGTCCCTGAGGCCCTTCAGGAAGATGTTGTTCGGATCCCATTCCGCGAGATCCTCGAGCTTTTTGGTGTATTGGACTGAGTTGCCCCACTCCGCTACGACCACGGAATCTTTCACGATCTTGATGAGGTTTGACGGGACCGTGGAGGTTTCGGTGAGTGTGCCGCCCTTGGTATCGATGCGGAGCACTTTATCGAAATACACGGTATCGCCGGAATTGCGGCCTAACCCCTCATCCTTGATCTGCGCGAACTGCTACTCTGTTACCACGGCGTTATGCCGCGACAGCCATCGTTTCCGGGCTGTTCTTTCTGTCTCCAGAAAGTTCGGAACATATCATCCCGTTTCCGGGGGAGGCGTATGTTCTCTGAGGATCCTTGAATCGGCTCACGATTTCAAAATCGGATTTGGTATACCATCCTCTTTTGGAAGATATCCGCTTTGTTACAAACTCGATCATAATCTTGGCCCGATGCTTTTTCTCTCCCGCTAGATTGGGTTCGAGAATTTCGAGAAGTTTCTTAATGTGTTCCATTCTCGAAATTGTTGCATACACGATCGGGCGGATTAAATGACCGTGTTGGTTCGGCATCCGTTCTACCACATACGGGTTAATACCTATCTTGCGAAGAAGATCGATATATTTCTTCACGATCCCTCCGTCGGTGTTTCCCATAGTGACCTGAACTTCAACGCCTTTTCCTTCCCACTTCCCGATTTTTTTGTGGCGATTACTCATAATGATCGAGCCTTCGCCATCAATCAAACCAGCAAGCCATCCGATTTCTTCTTCCGTTAAAGTTTCCTGCTGATTGACACCGTGAACAGAGGATTTTTCCATTGGTAGGACCTCCGTTTTTTGATGTTGTTCCAGCATATAGTCTCCTTTTACTATCGCCAATTCGTCAACGATAGACATACATCGGAAGCGCCTGATTCCTCAGTTGCTTCGACAGTTTGTTGTTCGTCAGGTTCCCGCCAAGTGAGTTGGTTACCCAAAGTTGCATGGCGTTTTGCCTTTCTAGGAAGCCTGATGCGCCTTATCCCGGATCGCGTTCCGCTCTCGGATATAATCTCTTGGATCATCCTTGAGATCATCCGCTGAGCTTCCCGGTTTCCGTGCCGATTCAGAGCCGGAGGATTGATTCCCCCGCTCGCCCTGTGATCCGCTTGGCGCGCCTTGACCTCCCATTCGTTTTTTTAGAATGGCTTCTTGATCGCGCGCAACTGCGTCAGCGGCCTCGAACATGGCTTCTTTGAACGATTTCCCTTCCTGCATTAAAGGACGCGCCCTTCGCGCGATCTCTCCCTCGAATGGGCGAAGATCCGGATGCTTCTGAAAGACGGACTCGACATCGGCTTGGATCGCGGCCCTTGCCCGCGCCTCACGATCCTGTTCCGACATGACGGCCGTGGTCTGAGTTTTGACCTCGGTCTTGATCCGTTTTTGAACGACCTCACGAAGTTTCTTGGCCGCGGCTTTTGGATCCACAACCGCTTCTTCGAGCGCCGATTCAAGTTCTTTCTCGATAGCTTCCGCTTCTTCTTTGTCCTCCGCGGTCGCGTCCCCGTGGGCGATCCTCGCCTCAAGAGTCGCGAGCCGCGTTGCAAGCTCGGTGTTCTGCCTGTCCTTGTCTTGGAGCCGCGCTTGAAGCTCCTCGACACTCGGCCGGTTGCCGTCCGGACTGCCTTCGGATCCAGCGGACCCTTCAGCCCCCGTCGGGTCTTGATTATTGTCAGGATTTTCCCGTTCCATCTTGGATCTCCTTCGTTGTTCGCGGACTTGTACGGCCGGGGAGTCGGCCGTCAGCAATCCTATTTTTGATTAACTTGTTTCTCCCAAAGCTCTTTGGTTAATGCCTCGCCAAACCGGATATCATCAAAACATTTCGAGAAGAGTCCCACGATGCCTTTGCAAACCCCTCTCGCCTCAGGATCGTCTTTCACAAGTAAACGCTCAAGATGCGCTTTATACATATCCTCCGCGATCTCGAGGAACTCTTTGAACTCCGGGAACTGCCGGAGCGCGTTCAACCTCGAGCCGTGGTGCGCCGCTATCCGTTTCTGGTCCTCATCCATTCGGCGGCCTCATTCCAGTAGGAACGCCGGGTAGAGGCGGCTGTGCCGGAACAGCGGGACCGGGCGCGCCCGGTACAGGAGCTCCCTGCCCCGGCATACCGCCCATCCCCTGCAAAAGCCCGACCAGTTTCTTGATCTGTTCAGGGTCCTTGATCAAATCCTCCCAATCCGGGATGTCAGACACCTGAAACAACTTTTTCCACATGAGATCCACATTCGAGAGCGCGGAAAGAAGAGGGTTGCTCAGGGCCGCCTCGAGAGCCATCTTCAGTTTCTCGAACACTTCCTTGCGAGCCGAGAACTGCATGACCCCAGCCGCGATAAAATCATGGGTCATCCTATCGTCCTCTTGGATCGGTTTTAGGATCAGCCGGGGAACCTCAAGCACGCGCCCGATATTTCCCGTGACCGGATCAGGAACAGGAACCTCTTTCATGCCGAGGATTTCGTCCGCGGCCTCCTGTGTGAAAAGGACGGGGTTCTTTATGATCTTGTAAATCGCCTCAAGCAAGCGTTTGATATGCTCTTCCTCAAACCTCTTCGCCTGAGACATGAACCGGCGGTCCACCGCCTGAAGTTTAAGCTGATACTCGCCGAGGGTGTTGTCCCCACCCTTCTTCCCATCGATCGTGGACGTTCCTTCCGCGTGCCGCGTCACGCCCGTCACATCCTGGTGCGTCTGGTCAAGAAGAGCAACCCCGGTCATAAGATCGTTCATGGCCGAGACACCGCCCGACTGCCGCCTGAGACTCACCGCCTGATCGGGCGGCCCTTTCACGAGCCACACCGCCATCGGCTTGTACTTGATCGAGCTCTGGTCCGCGATATTATTAGCGTCCACGACCGCGATATCCATACTCGTCATCTTCTGCGAGTCGAACCCAAGGTTCACCATCGAGTTCATGAGCTCCTGTGTGCCACGGCCGTTGAAGAGATAGCCTTTCCCGTAGAAATCGTATTTCCTCGGTTTGATCTTCGCCGGAACAACAGGGATGAACCCGTAAGCGTTTGGATCCTTCCTGAGAAGCCACGACTTATTCACAACAGTCACCACCATTGGTTTCAAGACATATCCTTTATCGAGGTTCTCCCCGTCCCACGGCATAGGGACGAGCCCCCAAAACTCATAGAGCGTGACCGTCTTGTAATCCTTCGGGATCTTCACGTCCGTGGTCCCGTCGATCCCGCGCACGACCGCGAGACCATCCTCACTCGAGCCGGCTCCCTCGCTCGACATGCCGTTCAGCATGGTCTGTATCTCTTCTGGCTTGTACAGCCCTCCCGGCCGGCTCGCTTCCCGGATCAGATCCGAGATGTCTTTATTCTCGATCCTGTCAATCCAAAACCGGTGGTTCTCCCAATTATGCCCGCCCTTCGGGTCAACGAGGCAGTCGTAGCAGGAGCGCCACACGAAATCAACGCCGCTCTTGTCCGGACGCGCGATCAATTTCATGAAACTCGTGCCGATATCAATCGCTTCTTCGAGCATAAAATCCTTCTCGTCGAAATACCCGCCCTGATCGAGAATGTTCTTTATCAGGTCCGAAAGAGCTTCCTCCTCGTCCCGGTCCCGCTTCTCCACCCCGCGCACCTCGAAGAACAGGTCATTGGGGAAGATCATGGCATCAACATTCGAGAACGCGGTCTCCGATGTCTTTGCCTGGAGTCCGACGAATACCTTGCTCTGCCACGCCTCCTTGTACTGCCAGCCCTCCGGTTCCTCTTGGCGCACCTGTTTCTCGATCTCGTCCCATGTGTTCTTGAACTTGTCGCGGTAATCCTCACCGGCTCTGATACAATCCACCACGAAGGCGAGTACCCGGTCGATCTCCCTCTGCTTAATGACCGCGGCATCGGTAGGAAGCGCGTCGTTGTTCAGTTCAGGAACGACCTCTTTCATGAGCGTTTCTTCAGGACTTATCACGATATCAGCTTTTTCGACCATGCTTTTTCCCCTTTTTGACATGTTCAGGAAGAGACCCGAGGTTCGGCGTATGTTGCGCCCATACCTTTGCGCGCGCTTTCATCTTCGACCCGAGCGCCCCCGAGAACGCGGCGCGGGCTTGTGCCTTAGAGACAAACGGCATTAAACACCTCCCAAAGCTCTTGAGAAGAGGACACATCTCCCGTCATTTCAGTACCCTCCACGCCCGCCCCCGGCCATAATATTGTCAAAGTTGATATGAACGCGCGTGATCGAACCATGGTTCCAGCCGTATACTGCGAGAGCGAGAGCATCTGCTCTGTCTGGGCTCTGGAACCCTTCTTTCCGGAGCTTCTCTTTTGAAATGAGTCGAATCTGACCTCTTGTGGTGTGCTCGTACTTGAGACCGGCAAGCTGACTGATGAGCTTTTCATCTCTTGGGATTGAGATTGTTCCCATTCGGAATCGCTCCCGGAGCTCCCAATACATTTCGTCGCGCTTGGAATAATACTTCTCCGCGTCCACGGCGACAGCGTTTGCCGCAACAGGATTGACGCGATAGCCCTCGCGCTGGAGAAGATCCGTGAGACCACCGCCCACGCCGATATCGTCAACAAAGATAGGGATCTCTTTGGCGCGGAAGGACTCCACTTGTCCCTGAGCCATGAAGGCGACAATATCTCCAAAGGTATCAACGATAGATCGATCCTTACGAATGGACGGGAAGCGGGCGCGATACCCGTCAAACTCCGCAAGCACAGTCTCGCAGGATCCGTAGCGCGCGACATCAACTCCAAGAGCTTTGCGAGGGGTTGGGACTTCGATCGGCCGGTCAATCGCCGCTTCGATCCACCGGAGCGAGATGAGCGTATCGTCGGATTCCATGGGAAATTCCCCGAGCACGCGCGCTTGGTAGAACGGATGGTCCTCGCCCCACTCGAGCTTTTTCTCTTCAACCCATTCGTGGGTGACGATTCCTGGGACCTTATGACACCCTGGGCCGCCTTTGACATTCGGGGAATCGAACGCCGAGATCTTGATCTTGTGAAAGCTTGGATCGCGGAATGAATTATAAAAATCACCGGAAGGAATAAGAGGATTACCAATGAGAAGAAGTTTTGCGTTCCCGGACGTGAGACACCCGGACGCGGCCGTGTAGATGATCGGCTTGATCCCTTGCGCTTCCGAGAAAATGATAAGGATGTTTTCATCATGGAATCCCTGGAACTGGCTCTCGTCGTCCGTCGAGAACCCTATCGCATACCACTTCGGTTCTATCTCGATCTTCAGGTTCAGGCAACGCCCACCAAGGGGCTTGGTCCAATCCGATGGAACATTGTTCGCTTTTGCCCATTTCCTTCGGATCTCCCCCCATAAAACTTGCTCAACCTGTCTGTTGGTCGGCGCAGTCGTGATCACTACCGCCGGCTCGTGCGTGTACAAAAACCAAAGAGCGATGTTCGCCGCGGTCCAATCTTTCCCGACCCCGTTAGCTGACCGGACCGTTACCTTCTTGTGATCCCGGATCGCCTCCATGATTTCCACTTGCTTGTCCCAAGGCGATTCTTTCAGGACTTTCTCCGAGAATAAGACCGGGTTCCGATTCAGTTCGAGGACCGTTCTCTGGCGCGGCGTTAGCCACGGCTCGAGTTCTACGTTGCTCATTGATCTCCTTCGTGATGTTATCGATCGTGGAAAAATGAAAATGTTCCTCTTTTTTCTGAGACTGATCGATGAGCGCAGTATCTTTCCAGTCCATGAGATTCTTGGCCGCGAAAATACAAAACACGGGATTGTAGATTCCGAGAACCCCAAACTTGATCAGCATTTCATTTCTCGCGCGCACAATCCCTTTTATTGCCGCTTTTAATTCGGGATACTTTTCTTCCAAACTACTTAGCGTAGAATGATTTACATGCCTTCTCTTGCAAAAATCCTCAATGGAAGCAATATGGGGACCAATAAGCTTCGGAGATTTTTCTGATCCGTGATCGCGGAAGGTTTCGTGGAGTTTTTCCTTGCAGTATTTTTTAATGGTCCGGACGAGCATTTCAACGCGTTTGTCAGTCCAATAAAGCTTTCTCCCGCGTTTAGCCATTCTTGTCCTCGTCCTTGTCTCGAGAAACAGTTTTTCCGCACTTATGACATTTTAAAGTCACGGTTCCTGAGTGATGCCCAGTGTCGATGATTGACATGGCGCGGCGGCAACACACGTTTTGGATAGACACAGTTTCACCAATCCTCATAAAAATATTGTATCACGGGGGGTGGGATACCAGGGGTAGGACTTTTTTATTCTTGCGGGGATTCTTCGAGGGCTTTTTCTTCTTTAAACGCGGCTAGGACATCTTGCTCGACCACTTCTTCGGGGAAGAAATCCTCTTTTTTGGGGAATTTCAGGGAAAAGGGGTAAGAAACGATTGCTAGGATCAGTTCAGAGCCACAATCTCCGTCCATCATGGAGCGTAACACCCTCTGCACCGCTTGGATCGCGCACTTCTTCGCTTGCTCGCTCTCGAGCGGGATCACTTGCTGATCGAGCGCCGAAAGACACCGGTTCCAGAAATCCTTCATTTCGCGGAGCGTGGCGCACCGTGGCATAATAAAACCTCAAAAGTCTTTATCTCTTAATAAATAAAATCCTTCGGCGAGTTTTATTCCAATCGGTTTTTGCATTTCACTCACGGTGTCATAGTCTCCCTCGTCATACCAATCACCGTGGTGAGCAAAACAACAGCATTTATATCCTACTGGATGTCCACAATTCTTTTTCCCTTTTGGTTTTGGTCGTTTATAGTCGCAAGTTGAATTGGAAACCTCTGGATCATACTCTGGATCCTCTCTCACACGATCACCATGTACGGAATTTTTGGATTGTTTGCCTCGAAGATTTTCCGTTTCAGATCCCAAAGCGCGTAGGCCGCGCCATCCTGATACCCTTTTACCTCATGAACCTCGAGCGATCCGTCAAGGTTTTCTACGAGGAAATCGACAACGTGCGAGCAAACCTTTCGCCCATCGCAGTAAAGATCGTATGAAACCTGTCTTTTGAATCCCTTGATCTTTTGGCTCGGGTCCTCCGCTCGACACAAAATCTTTAAAGTCTGATAATACAGCGCCTCCTTCTTCGAGTGGAACCGGATCCCGTCCACGACAGTCGTCTGCGCGTTGAACTTGTTCTGCCGCGGCATGAAAATCATGTTCCTTCTCCGAACCATACACCACCCCATTTTCTTTTTTTAAGCTCCCGCGCTCGATCTGCCTACGCCTCCGGATTGCCGGCGCGTGCGTCGGTTGCTCGATTCTCGGTTTGCATCGGTTCATTTTTAATCTCCTTGTATTCTGAAAAACGGATACACTCGTCGCAAACTTTACCCCGGGCCGCGCACTCTCTCAGGCAGATCCCAGTCCTGTAGTTCCCCCGCGTTTTAGGCCCCATGCTTATCCTTTCTGCTTTGTGATTTTCCCTTTAAGACATCCTTGAATCTCATCAAGGCTTGGGGAGGGTCATCTTTATCTCCTTTTGTTATCAGTTCGTGGATGGCATTTTCCAAGTCATCTATGGCTCGGTTATATCCAATAAGCTCCCCAAGAACTTGCTCTCCATCGTTTTCAAGAACCCAGTCTTTGATAATTATTTTTCTTGTTAAAAGTTTTTCCAAGCTCGGCGCAATCGGCTCGTAAGAATGATTATAACCCATAGGAGATTTGCTTTCCTTTAAAACACATCTTGTATTACATAGTGGACACTTCACGATGTCGCTCATTTTGGGTTCCTCAAGATATCAAGAAGCGATTCGCACCTAGAAATCACAAGCTCATCGTCGTGCAAGATATACCTTAAATGTTGAATTACATCTTCAACCCTTAAAAGACTTCCCTTTGGTTTTTCTTCAATTCCATAGGCAACGATTGAATATCTTTTTATGATGGGGTCGCTCATAACTCCTCCAACTTTAACTTAATAATCTTAAAATGCTTTTTTGAAAATGCGCCCCGCAGGGATAAGGCAAGAAATGTTTGTGGGGCAATTCTCACAATATCTTTTTTGCGTTTATCGAAAATTGCAACTGAAGTTCCTGTCCACTTTTTCTTCTTCGTGTTAGGCATGTTCCCTCCCAAGCATCATCGCTCGATAATCGGATGCGTTCTTAATCGCTTCCTCTTTTGTCTCGCCCATAGAATAATAATCACCAACAACATCTTCTCCTTTTGAATTTTCAAGCCGAGCGTCCCATTTCTTACATTCTGAAACCTTACCCGTCTTTTTATTGATTCGGCAAAACCATGAGTATACCTTTGGCTTTCCAGAGTTCAGTTCCCACTCTTCGACTTCTGCTGAATCATATCCGCCACCATTTATTGCCTTGGCGCAGAACTCAGCCGATTCTTTGTTGTCATAAATTGCTTCGATGTGATAATCTGAATATGAACCCTTTGTTACGACATAGACTTTCATAACTTATCCTTTCGGTTGATTAACTCCCCAAAACCTTCCACGCAATCCACGCCCCAAGCCCGAATAATCCCCCGAAAACTATCGGGAGTATCACCGCCAACAGAATGAATTTATAATCCTCTTTTTCCATAGTTCCCTCATTCCTTGATTAACTTCATCATTGATTTAATTGCCGCTGGTCTTGACCATGATCTGACAAATTGCTTCCATTCCCGACTATATTGAATTGAGTTATCTCTATCCTTATACAGTTGTGCAAAAGGAAGAAATCCAAGTTCAAACACTCTTTTCAATCTCGCCTTCTCTTCAACCATGTCTTTACCACAAAGCACATAACATTGAAGATGATTCCTTGTAAAATCTTTAAGCATTGGGGCAACTCGTTCCAGCCCCTTAATTGCGTTCTTATGATCACAAGCAAAGAACATCCGTTTTAACCTAAGTGACTTTAAATCATCAACTTTTTCTTGGGTTAATCTACTCGCTTCCATCCCCCCAGTAAACTCTACAGCCTTTTGCTTCCTAAGCATAGACATCACAAGTGACCAATGACGTTCTGAGGTGGCAAGAATATTGTTGTCCTGAATAATATTTCCTTCTGGAAACTCATCAAATTCAATTAACTCTCCCTTGTTTACTTGGCAGAAAGAACACTTATTGGGACAACCCCGGCTAGTGATTGTCACACCTTTTTTAAGGTACATTCCAGAAACGAAGGGTTCTTTGCTTTCACCATTAACAGCCACTCCGCCGACAATAACCTTTCCTTTCTCACTCCACTCAGATGCCAATCTATCAACCTTCGGCAAATCCCAAGTAAATGTCACGCTAATATGAACCTCGTCATAATCAGGCGTGAATAGGGCAGGGGTATCAAAATAAGCGTGTTCATCTGTTGGGCTAAGACTCGTTCTTGTTGGAAAAACTCTTGCGATCATTTTTTATTCCTTGATTAACTTCTTGTTAATTGCGTCAACTTCTGCGTATATCCTGTCCTTGGCTGGGTTATCCATCTTTTTCCGATGTAATTCCATGTGATGAAGTCTGCAAAGCCAGCGAACACTCAACTTCTTTGAATAATCATCGTGGTGTCCTTCCGTTTTGAGATTTCCACAAACCTCGCTCTGCTTTTTTATCGCAAAGGTCTGCGGCGTGAGAGCATTTCTTTTCCCAATCTTCTTTTAACCCACGCTCATATCCTTCCTTCTCCCCATGCCGATATCCTTCGTGATAAGTTTCATTGGGAGGACGGTTGAGGATTTCTTCTTTGCCACGCTCATATTGAGCGGTGAGGGCTTGCTCGATTCTGACTTTAAAATCGGTTGTTACACGAATACCCCTATAAGACACTTCATAATCCTTGATGATTTCTTCCGCAATCTCTCTTGCGCTTTTCATATCAGTTATCTCCTTGGCAAGGTCTTTGTCGCAGTAGTCCCGTTCAATCTGTCCCAAACCCATTTCCAATCACACTCCGAATCATCAAGAATCTCTTCACCATCATCCTTCACAAGCCGATGCTCAAGCCAAAGAGCATCATTATCGACACGGATGACGAACTGTTCCATGCCCCGTTCCGTGTTCTCGGTTCTGATTACTTTCTCTCCAGCGATTATTCTCATAACGCGCTCCTCTCAGGTTAAAGTTGCTTATCTATTTCTTACAAAACACATCTCAGTAGCTTTTTTTTTGGAACAATGAAACACAAATCTATAAATCCTTTTTATTTTTACAACGTCAAGAAGTGTCGGAAGAATCCACTCCCGAAGCCCCCAATCAGTAATTTGTCCTACCACATCACCAATCGTAGGTATTCCACGATAAAAAGTGTAAAAATGTTGCTCAGAAATTCCATTAAGACAGTTCACTCCAACGATTGGAAAGGTAAAAACAATTAGTCCATTGTCTTTTATCATCTCAAAAACCAATGGGAAAAATTTATCTGGATATCCATAGCTATCAATATCAATGATGTCGTATTTTTTTCTATCAGCCCTGAGTTGATAAATAGCATCGAAAGAACTTCCAAATTGCTCCTTTGTCATTGCCGTAACTGTGCAATCCAACCCGGTATAAAATTCTGTTAAATTTCCCTTTCCGGCAAAAACTTCAAGAACATCGCTTCCAGACTGGATGAACTTTTCAAGTTGTGCAATTTTTTCTTTTGGATGGTGGTAATCGTCATCGTTTAATCCTTGTTTTAGCCTTGTTTTTTTATGCGATTCTGCTGAATGTCCAGTCATTTCATCTCACTCCTCTCAAGTGTTCCTTTGGCGGCTCGGTTGCTTACGCTCCCTAGCACCGATAATCTCAGACGTCATTATCGGGAGACACCACCAAAGGTTCCTACAAGTTACTTAGTAAACATCTCCTTCGGATACCAACCGGAAGAAACATAGGTTAGTCCATTGTTGACTGCATTTGTCTCAGTTGTTTTTTGATAATCGCACCCTCTCCATATAGCACAACAAATAACAATGCCAACGACGATGGCGATAACTTTTTCTGTGCTCATCTTTTCTCCTTTGTTTGTTGTTGAATATTCCTACGGAATGGCTCGGCAGAAGGCATTGGCCATTTGACTTTCCGACCCGTCTGCACGGTACGTTGAGCAGCATAGCTCGGTTGGGATTGTCGCCACGAGCCATCCGTAAGAAATTGGTGGGGAAGGCAGGATTCGATACCTGCATAAGCACTAATTGCTGAGAGTTCTATGTACCGCCTCATCTTTTGAGCATTTGGCGACTGCGCCCTACAGCCTAGTTCATCTTGGTGCTTATCTCCAAAAGGAGGAGCGGACTTTCTGAGCATCAGCAATCGTTTTGTAGCGTCTATCTTCCGCCACTTCCCCATGTTAAAGAACAGTCCTGCGAATGGCTAGCAGGTTGCATCTGCATATAGCTTTGTTCCCCTCGCTAGGAGGGCACACCATCCGCAGGAAATCATGTTAAAAACACCAACACTTTTTACCGTCTGGAAGTTTTCCAGTTCCATTGCAAGCACTACAGGATCCGCTTGGTTTCCTTTCGGTGTGGACATACGCGGCCACCGGCCTCTCTACGCGGTTCAACCAATTTACAAATCTCCGCTCCGTCACATGATACTTTCTTACCTCACACCACGCCTTACATTTTCCAAATTCTCTGTCAACATCGATCCCTTTGTATGTCGGGTTTGTTTTGAGTTTTTCAAAGAAATGCCCGTTGTTCCCGATCTTTTCCTTCTCCTTCTCTTTCTTATTCTCCTTCTTCTTCTCTTCTAGGAACCTATTGGGCAATATCTCACTTTCGTAAGTAGGCGAATTTAAAAGACTTAAAGTTTTGTAGTTACCATCCTCAGAGCACTTTAGCTTCGGAAATCGTTGCAAAAGTGTATCAATGGCGTGTTTTACAAGGTGTTTGCGCGTCTTTATACCGTATCTTAGACGGTAGTATCGCGGGTCCACCGGCGCTTGATGGTGGGTCATGTGGCAGGTGTAAATTATCAAAACATACATCAATTTTTCAAAGTCTGAGCAATCCAAAACCCACCTTGGGTCGGAGCCAAGTTCTTCCGTTAAAGGAGCAAACCTACCTTTTATCCGAGCCATTTTCGAGCCTCCCATTTTTTGAGGCGTTACACCTAAAGCAAACACACCTTAGGTTTGAGGGTTCGTCTAAACCTCCGGCAACTCTAGGAATAATGTGATCTATGCTCGCGTAATACTTGACCGGTTGCCACCAATCGTGGCTTATTAAAAAATCTTCCCACTCTTGCGGCTCTTTCACCCTTCTCTGAAAAGACCAAACCTCGATTCCGCACATAGAGCATTTGTATTCGGCTTTTTTAAAAATTTCTTCCCTTTTTTTATTAAAACATCCTTTCCACTTCATAAGTCACCCAATTATTGCTCCCGCCTCAGGCGCGGACGGACCAAGGAGAACCGCCCCGGATCGGTCCTATGAAAACCGAGCGCCGTTTAGCGGGAAGCATTAGTTCCTTTTTGTTCTTTTTTTAGGTTCTTCACCTTCAATCTTCGGCCCTTCCGGATTTTCAGGGTCCGGATAATTCCTTTTGTGCTCGTTAGCACGCTCCCTCGCTTCCGCTTCCCTCTCAGAGCGAAGGATTTCCTCTTTTTCTTCGTCGGTGAGATCCCCTGCGCCCACTTCAACGACTTGGGCCGGGGCATTTTCAGGGGGCGGCAAATAATTTGTCTCGTCCGGGAGCGCGGCCATGTCCTTATCGATCCTCGTCTTGGTCGTTTCGTCGGTCGAGATCGCGCGTTGCACGCTGATCGAAAGCGTGAGCAGTTTTGCGATTCTTTTCACGGCAGTTTTTTTCGCCATTTCCTCGTACCAGTTCGTCCAAGGCGAGTAAGGGGAGCTCCCCGCCCTTGACGCTTTCCGAACCTTATCGATCTCTTCTTTCGCGAGAAACACGAAGATCTTCTCGTTTGCGACAAGGTTCTTCGCGGTGCAGTACACACCAATTAAATCCCCGCGGTCTCCCTTGGCCGGCACATGAACGAGCACAGGATTGAGCCCTTGCGCGTACTCGAAGTGATCGTTCTTGTAGACGCACTCAGTCGAGAGGATTACCGCTTTCCCCGCGTTATTCACCAGTTCAATGATCCCACGGTAGCCCATAATGAACTGGACTTCCTTGACGACTGTTCCGTCCCTTTTCTTGTTGTTGAACGGGACGTAATAACAATGTCCGAGGTTCCCCGGTTCGAGCCCGTTTTGCACCGTCTGGATCACCGCCGCGATCAGGGACGCTTGTGACGCGTTCCGTATATCGGGGTTCGCCTTGATCGTATTTGCCATGACCCCGATCATGCGCTTGAGCGTGATATGCTCCGGGAGCACCGCCGCGATCTCATCCTCCCGCTCCTTAAAATACTCCCACACGGTCGTGATCTGTTTCCTCGCGACCTCCGTCTTTGCTTTCTCCATCGCCGTTTCTGACATTTCTAAACCCTCCTTATTTTTTTATTCTTCTCTTTAGACATGACTCATTCCAAATGCCACACACTTTTAAAAATGCCATACATGCAGTACCCAATGTTTTGTTCGTCGTCCTTCCTTCGATAATCATGGATTTGGAACGATTATCCGTCACGATGAACCGCACCATCATCGGGCCAAGAGGGGCAAAAGCGTGTTTTGTAAATTTTTTTTTCATGTTGATTCTCCTTTTTTTAGAAACTGCAAAATTTAACGCAATATCCGTAGGTGCTTCCGTTTTCCAAGCATGACCGGACACAAGCCTGATCAATATTTTCTCCGTACCCGTCATGGCCAAACGCCCACTTGGAAAAAAGAGCGATAAGCGAAAGCGCCAACACCAAAACAATGATCTTTTTCATAAGCGTCCTTTACTCTGCCGGGTCATAAGACCGACAGGTTTTAATTGTAGTTCTTGGAGCCATGTAACAATCCCTACTCGCCATGTCTTTTGAGCAGAAGAAAATCATACCTTTTGACCTCTTCCGCTTTTCTAGGCTAAGGTTTTTTACATCGGGATTTTTTTCAGAAAAAACGGAAGCTTTTACGGTTTTAAAATTCATACAATTTTCACATTTAGCCATTTTTTTCCTCCTTGATTTTTTTCACGCGCAGGGTTCTCCGCGGTGATGGTTTTGAATACTTCTCGAAAATACCGTCCTCTTTTAACTTCTCAGGATCCGCGAGCATGACCACGTTGGACGGCCAAGCGAGCTCGTAGCGCGCGGTCTTGATCCCGGAATTGTCCTTCACAATCTGTTTCAGCTTCGCCTCGATCGTCTCCTTTTCTTCCTTGATCGCCTCTTGCTCCTTTAAAAGCTCGAATCTCCGCTCGATAGCGATATCGATATCCGCTTGTTTCTCGGGGTCCTCGATCTCGAGAAGGGCGGGACCGGCCTCAGGGAACATTTCAACCAAAAGCTCATTATCGGCCGCTATGGCGAGAGGCGGCTGATCTTTCTGGATGCAATCTTCCCAAAAGTTTATCGCCGCCTCGACTTGTTTGCGGAACAATTCCTCATCGAAAGAAACATGTTTTACAAGGAACTTCTGGCCTCCAACAAGGATCGCGAGCCAACATTTCTCCTTGGCGAGTATTCCGAGGTAAAAGTTGCATTGAAGCACATATTCCACCGGGATTTCTTCGCCTTCCCACTCTTTCGCCTTCCATGCTCCGCAGGTTTTTACCTCTAGGATCTCGTCCGTCCCCACCACCCTCCGGTCAATATGCGCGACCAAGTAAGGATAGTTCGGGTGCTCGTAGGTCTTTGAATCCTTCCGGACCTTTAACCCTGTTTTCCTAGAGAACTTCCTCGCGACAAAATCCTCAAGCTCCGTTCCGAGCTCCATAGCTTCGCTCATTTCCTTTGGGGGAACCTTGCCGGTCTTTTCTGCCCAAAGAGAGAGCGGGGTCTGCCACCGGCTCACCCCCATCACGGCGGCAATATCGCTCCCACCAATAAATTTCGAGCGGTCATTTAACATGGGTTCCTCCTTCGTAACCTTCCACGCCATTGAGGCGAACAATTTCAGCTGATAGATCTTTCAAAAAAGACCAATCATCAAAATCAAACGAGCCCTTGTTCACCCCTGAGAAAGCACAATAATCAAAAACGAACCGCTTCTGTTCGGCGTTCCACTCGAAAGCGATTGTGGCCCTCCGCGCGGAATCCGCGTACCACACATATTCAAAAACCTTTTGTTTCAGAAAAGCGACAGAGTTTCCCATTAGAATAGCTCCTTTTGTTCTTTGGGTTCATCATCAACATAAATCTCTTTTTGGACTTCTCCTTTTCCTTCGCAATAAGGACATGGAACCTTAATGGATATTTTCTTTTTTTTGTATCTACGACCCGTGTAAATCCACCGATTGACCGTCTTGTGAGTGTATTCACACTTTACAAGATCAAACTTCTTCAAAAACCCCATCTGTTCAAGCTCTGATATCCTGCTTCCTAACCCATGGTGTGTTTTATATGGGTATTCTTTAAACTTATCAGCAAACAATCTAACAACTTGGTTTACGGTAAGAGGATTATTTAGCTGTTCTGAAAATAAACTCAGGTACATTCCATGAAGTTGAGCAAGCCTTCCGCTCTCTACGATTTCTTCATAAGACCATATCGAACATTGATCTACCGTCATGTTTAATCCCCCTTTCCAAACTCTGAGATCATGCAGTTATTGCAAGCGTAGCGATTATAGCGATTGTGAAGTTCCTCAGCCGGGCGCATACGCTTGCAAATGTAGCATTGAATTTCACGCCGCGGACTTTCGAGTTTGAGCATGCGGATAGAGGTTTCATTAGGGATCATGGGATCAAACGGTTTGACGGTACGCATAAGCGACCTCCCCGCCGCGGACCGTCTTGTGGCTATTGGCCGAGCGAATGGACCGGAACATCAACTGCTCGACCGCACAATCGAGGGCGTGAAGCGCGGTTTTATCGATTCGCTTTCCGTGATCGTGGTAGAACTTTTTTACCTTTGAGACTACGAGGAACTGAGTTTTCATAGGTTTTCTCCTTATTGTAAAAATGGGTTACATTCTTGATCCAGTTGCGGTTAAGACCCTGAGGATCGTTCTCCGCGCCCAACGGAGCATACGATCTGGAAAGGAAAGAAATAAAATCTTCCCCTCCGTTCCAAAGTCTCAACCGCTTCTGGATTGTTTGAACACACCCTTTTCTGCACTTTTGAGGAGTTCGCCCTGTGCAGTACGACGGGGCCAGTATCCCGTAAGGATGGTTCGTGGAGTTTTCGGCCAGAAAAATCGCGTCAGCAAGTTTCTCGATATCCGGGGAAGGAAATGTTTGGGCAAGTGCGGAAAAAGAAAATGAGAGCAAAAGAAAAATTGAAAGCGGAGCTGTTTTTATTACGGACTGAGAAATTCTTTTTGCTTTATTGACTTGATCGAGCGCCCACTTTATTTGCCGACATTTTTGGGAGCAGGTTTTTCGCGGGAAGAAAACATTTTTTAGGACTTTGATTGGAGCGCCGCAAACAACGCATGTTTTCTGTTCGTAATCTCTCTCCATCTCCACGACCTCCATAATCGTTTTGGGACTGTTGTCAAAGCCGTATAACAGTAAATAAAAGCTTAATCCTATTATCGAACCGTGTCAAGTTTTCTTTAGGATTATTTTAAAAGGGTTATTCGTAATCCCGCCAGGAAGCGTCGGGACCTTGGTAAGACATTGGGATAAACGGCCGGACGAAAGAATAAAAAACTGAGAAAAGAATCCAAGCGACCGCGATCGTTTTTATAAGCCGCTCAGTCCGGTAGGTCATTTTCCGTGGACCCGTTTCCGTTCACGGGCAAACAAATGAAGCGCCGCGAGTTTTTCTTTCTTGCTGATACCGCCGGTCTTTTGCTTCCATTGGAGGTAGTTAAAGAATTGCGCTCCACGGAGAAGGTCCTTGTCTGACTTTACAAATTTATCGAGGATTTTCCGCGCCTCCGCTTCTTGGATAAATTCCTTTCCGTATTGTTTCAGATCCCTCCGCTCCGGGATCTCTGCTTTATACCGGCGCATGGCTTCAACGGCAAACTTAACCCTCATGCCGTTTAGTTTTCTTCGGATATCAACATCCTCGGTTTGCTTGCTGATATAATTCATGGCGCTTACGGCATCAGCCGCATCAGAAAGCATGAGCCGGAGCTCCCGTTCTTTTGGAGTCTCAGGAGTTTCATCGCTCGCCTGCTTGAGTTGCGCTTCCTCCAAAGTCTCGTACATTTCCTGAACGACGCGAGGATTCGTCCCCATCGGACCACCGCGTTTGAAAAGAGTTCCAACTAACGGAATATCGGCTGGTTCTTTCTCAATGTTTCTTTCTCTTGACCCCTTACCGAATAAAGAAACAAAATCAATGCCGACTGGACCAAAAAGCCCGCGAATCGCATGGTCAATCCTATCCGGAGAAATATCGAAAAGTTGACCCATATAAATCGCCGCTTTAGTCGTATATTCCGTGTATTGTTCCTTCGCCGGTTTCCTTTCGAGTCCTTTTTTCACAATCGGAGTTTCCCAAAACAGATCTTTGTTCATCATTTGGGAAACCGATTCATTGATAATTGGAGGCAAGAAGTTTGGGAGCATTACATCAAGGGCGACTCTGAAAAATTCAATCGCCATTTTAGGATCTTTTCGATAGGCGGCATCCATCATTGAAACAGGAATGCCCCCGAAAATAAGCCCGAGTTCATAAGGCATCGGGATCCTGACAAGTTCTTTCCTACCTCCGACATTCGACTCAAACCACCAATAAATAAGTTTTTCCCTTGTCGTAAGCGCTCGCTTCCACCATTTCGTATCTTTCGCAAGCCACCATGCGATTAAAGAAAGAGCAGTGAGGGCCAATCCTCGAAGAAGAAATTTTTTCGGGTTTCTTTTTGCCGCTCTTAACATGGCCCGCAAACCCATAATGGTCGGGTTGAAGAAAGGAAGATAAAGATTGATTTGCCTTCCGAAGTTTCCTCCGCTTGAAAAGTCGGTAGTAACTTCCTTTCCGGCCAAAAGAATTTTTATTGAATCTGTGAATGAAATCGGATCTCCCGGTCTCAAATTCAAATCCCGCATGATTGATTTTACTTCCGCAATCCTTGTCGCTGATTCCGGGAATTGCAGAACTTCGCGGACATAATCCCACCAATTTCTTACATCAAGTATTTGCATCCCGGTCGTTTCAAAGAGACGACGTGCGGCTCTGCGCGTATGCGCTATGTCCTGACTTAACATTTGTGCCATTCCACCGCCCAAACGGATGTAAAGATCAAAATAAGGATCAATCATTTTCCCGGTCAGAGAGGAAACTAATGCTCCCCCCATGGAACTAAACCAATTCATTAGAAATTGAAAAGGATTTGCCCTCGCTTGGGATTGGATCATGCCTGCCGGCAAGTCCTTAATCCAGTTACGAACCAATGAAAATGTCGGGTTGATTCCGGTTGCGCCAAGCGTAAGCATCTGCTTTTGGACATGAAGCGCATTTAAGGCGAGATCAACCATCGCGTTTACATGCGGAACCATCGGAACTTCAAGACTCTCAAGCGCCTGCATAAGCTCTGGATCGAGTTGATACCAGACAAGCTTCCCGCCTTCCATGACCGCCACGATCGGCTCTTTCCCTTTCGGATACTGCGCCTCCATGAAAAAGGTCATGGTCTCACCAATCGGCATGGATTCGAGGAGTTCTTCGGGGGTCATTTCCTCGCCGCTGACTTCAAGACCGGCCTTCGCCATGTTCCTAAGAATATCCTCAGTCCTGATCTTTACAGGTATCCTGTCCTTCGGGATTTCTTCCGCGAACCGGCCAAGCCCTTCGACCTTTGAGAGTTTAAGGATTCGGTCGATCACGATCCGGTTGTGTGTCGCCTTTACAATGTTCCTGACATTGGCGATTGCTTGAGGGAAGATATCTTTAATCCTTAATCCGGATCCTTTCAGGCGCTTTGAAATGGAACCGCCCATAGCGGAAGCGCCGCCCCCGCCCTTGCTGATGATGTCCTCAACCTCATCCAGATATCTTTGGAAAGGAACATAATAACCGGAACTTGTCGCACGGATCTTCTCGACCACTCTTGCAAACTCTGGGCTTCCTTGCGCCGCATAATTTAATGCTCCGTCAAACCAATCGTACAATTTCTGCGCCGCAAGCTGAAACTTAGGAGTCTCCAATTCCTTGATCGTCTGCTGGGCATCAGCCAAACTCATCCCCGGATTTCTCGGCCCGCGCTCTCTATCAAGCCAAAGCGTCTCCGCTCGTTTTCCCACAAGGTAGGCCGTAAAATTCACTTTCTGCCCGGCCACTATCGCACGAATATCGTTAAGAGGAGGACCGACGATATTCCCTGCAAGATCGATCATTCCATGTTCGACCATATAAGTGGTCCGGCCTTCGTGGGCGTGACGGAGCGCCTTCCCGATAGTGTAGGGATCCTCCCCGGCTTCTAGCTTCCTTCCAAGTCGAGCTTCTGCCTCCCTCGCCATTTTGTTTATTGGCTCAAGCATCTCCCACCATGCTTCAAGATTGAAAATGTTTTTTATGGTTTTTTTTGCGCGTCTTACTCTTTCTTTCATGGAACCAAGATCAACGACTGAAGCCTTGACTCGCGCCACGGAACCAGCTTCTTTCCACGAATCGATTAGTTTTTTCGAGTTCTCGATTGCCTTCGCTATCTCTGGATAAAGCTTCAGGAACTTTCCCTCAAACCACTCGAAGAACTTAGGAGCGAGTTTCTTCGCTTGGTCTTGATCCGTAAGATACATTCTCCCGAACTCCGCGAACCCCTCCCGCTTATACCCGCCTTTCGGGACTCTGGAGATATAAAGTAAATGCCCCAAATGCGCGAGCTCCCTCTGCATTTCTGGAGTGATATTCCTACCAGTCCACGCCCCGCCCTTAGACCACCCGTAGATCGCTTTCTCAAGAGCGTGGAAAACCTCATGCGCCGCCGATGGAATGTTATTCGCCACAAGGACCCGGATCACTTCGGGATGCACTTTGAATATCCCAAGCGCCTTATTCCTGAAATGTTTGTTCCGGATCGGGATCTCACGACCGGCCGCTTCAAGGATTTGCGCTAACGATTCAATGATCTCTGGGGCTGGCGTTGCCGCCTTCGCGCCTTCCGGCTTCTCCAAGCGAACCGGCATATCCTGAGAGTTTGGTATCTCCTGCTCCCATGCCTCCTCCTGCGGGTCAGTTGGTTCCGCGTAGACATCCCCTAATCCGACTTCTTCAGGAGCGCGGCCAATTCTGCTTGGGTCATCGCTTGCGAGGTCTGGCTTTTCAATGACGCTCCCTTCCCCTTTCCTACGCTCG
>Ga0233422_10000221_pt1 | contig 30170 bp, 30 predicted proteins | sample Watercolumn_Mata_2_FD_182724 | JGI IMG/M metagenome (GOLD analysis project Ga0233422, IMG submission 182724) | Freshwater microbial communities from Lake Matano, South Sulawesi, Indonesia - Watercolumn_Matano_2014_110_MG | ecosystem: Environmental > Aquatic > Freshwater > Lake | place...
CTGCGAATCTGAGCGTGCCCGACTGGATGGTGCTCCTCGGATTCCGGTCGCGGAGAGGCGGCTACTCCGGCAACTACCTCGGACTGAGCGTGGTCCTGCTGCTGCTGGTCACCCTTGGCCGGGCCGGGCCGTCGCTCACCATCGCCTATCACCGCGACGACCACGCGGCCCCGCTGTTCGACGCCTGCCTCTACCCGGGTGATTTCCGGACGCGCTACGGGCTGTACCTGAAACAGGTGTATGAACGAGAGTCGTACTCGCTTGTCGACGGCAGACGGCACACGCTCTCCCTCCGGCTCTCATATTGCAGTACGGACTCCGCCGTCCTCGAACTGCTTCTGTCAGGCGCCGCGCAGGTCGGGATACTTGCATCGGATGATGTACTCGGAGCCGTTCTCAAAGGCCAGCCGGTCAAGGTTATCGCCCCGCTGCAGCGCGCGCGCGACCTGCTCGTCGTCAATTCCTCGGTCCCAGCTGCAAGCTGGTCGGATTTCGTTGCCTGGGCCGGGACAAGAACCCGCCCGACGACCATCGGCTACGTCGGCCGATACTCGTTTGGTGCCTTGGGACTCATGCAGGCGCTCGATTGCCAAGCCATCCGCTACACATCCACCATCCCCGGCAGGTCATCGCCGCCCGTGGCCGACTCGACAAGAGTGCATCTCGTCCAAGCGGACGACCAGCGCACGCTCGCCGCAGGACTCTCTTCCGGCGGGCTCGACGGCGCGGTAGTGCAGGAACCGGCGGCAACGTGGCTGCAGTTGCTGCGAGAGTGTCACAACGTCGGCAGAACCGACGTCCTGCCGCCGGGTCGATTCGAAGACCGTCCCGGCACCGTCATCGCGGCCAGCGATTCGGCTATCAGGATTCACGCCCCTGACATCAGCCGGTTCCTGGAACTGATGGCGGTAGCGACCCACTACGCCAACAACCACACGCGGAACACGCTGGCAGCCACGTGCAAATGGCTGGGCGCTTCGCCGGGGCTCGAGAGCATCCCCCTATCCAGCATGTTCTTCTCGTCACGACCGGACGCCGCCTTCACCGGCGGCATCTGGAACTGGTACTTCACTTTGCGGCTTAGAAGCGCCGTGCCTCGGAAACTCGCCGGGCACATGGAGGAGAAGGACTGGCTCGGCGTACCGTATGACTCGCTCATGCTGATGCCGGCACTCGAACGCGCCGGCGCGAGGATCATCCGCTAGGGCAAGCTCGAATGACGAAGCCCGAAACTCGATTGAAACCCGAATGGAGGCAACTGACGAATTGGCACTTCGAGCTTTGCCCGCATTGAATCGTCATTCGGGTTTGCGGACCTCCCAGGTGACGCAGCTACGGAAGGCGGCTAGGCTATCGTCAGCTGACCGGCGTCGGCCAGGAGCTCAACCGGTCTACCGCGGCTCATGAAGTTGAGCAGGCTCATCGAATAACCGTACGCGCCCGCGTTCAGGAATCCGACCAAGTCCCGAGCCCGCGGCATGGGTAGCGAAACCTGCTGGGCGAGGCAGTCGAGTGGCGTACATATGGGTCCACACACGTCCACCTGCGCCGTTGCGGGCTCGCCCAGGCGGTTAAGCAGCCGGACCGGGTGCCTTATGCGCATGAACACGGGTCGCGAGAAAGCGTTCATGCCGCCATCACAGATGGCAAACACGCGCCCGCGCGACTCCTTGACCCGGAACACGCGCGCAATGAACACCCCCGCCTCGGCCACGAGAAAGCGCCCGCTCTCGAAGATGAGCCGGCAATCCGGATGCTCGGCGCGGAATCCGGCCAGCGGCTCGGCCACTGCTCCGGCCAGGCCGGCCAGGTCCAGCTCGGGATCACCGTCGCTCTGCGGCACGCCGAACCCGCCGCCGAAGTCGACGGTCTCCAGCCTGCACCCGATATCCCGGCTCAGCTGCCGCGCCAGCCTGAGCACGTACTCGATATGCGTTCCCAGCCAGGCGCGATCGAGCACCTGGCTCGCCGAGTAGACGTGGATTCCCGCGATCCGCGCCCGCTCGAGCTTGAGTCCGGCCAGTTCCGCGACCACCCGCTCCTCATCGAACCCGAACTTGCTCGGCCCGCCGACCATGACTTCCTTGGCCTCGGGCGGCTGCTCCGTCGTGTTGATGCGCAGCAGCACCCGCGCGGTCCGACCCAGCCTCGCCGCCTGCTGCTCGATGGTCTCCAATTCCTGCACCGAGTCGGCGACGATGGCGTGGATTCCGGACGTGAGTGCCCGCTCGATGTCGGTCGCGGTCTTCACCGGCGCGACGTAGATGATGCGGTCCCGCGCGAAGCCGGCGGCGAGCGCGGTCGCGAGTTCGGCGACGGAGCTCACCTCGGCCCCTGCCCCGGCGCGCACCAGTACTCCGCAGACCGCAGGGCTCGGGTTGGCCTTGAGGGAATAGCAGATATCGAAATCGCGGAAACTGCCCTGAAGAACGCGGCACTTCGTCCGAATGGCGTGGGCTGAATAGACGTACACGGGCGTCGGGTACTTGCCGGCGATTTCCTCCAAGGCCACGCCGTCCGCCGCGAACCGCCCGTCCTTCACGAAGAAATCGTCAAAGCGCATTACTCGACAGGACTCAAGGAATCCAGGAACCAGGGATTCGAGTGTTCAGCACTGGAATCCTTGACCCCTTGACCCCACATCCTATGCCTTCCGGTACACTTCTATCGAACTCGTCCCCTGGAAGATGTAGAAAGGGAACGGCTCAGACACGACCGTGTCCACGCCGATGCTTCGGCAGTACTCCTCGCCGAAGTTGGCCCCGGTCTCGGCAAATACAAGCAGCTTGGTCCCCGCCTTACGCGCTTCCTCGACGATGAGCTCGAGCGAATCGGTGGCGATAACCATGCCGGTCACTATGGCGAGGTCGCAATCACGCACCAGGTCGTAGGTACGCATGCCGTCCTCGACCAGCACGCCGTGGACTCGGGTTCCCACGGTATCGCGCTCCATGTCGCTCGCCCGCACGTCGTAGCCGCGCGCGACCAGGTCACGAACGATGTTCCCGACCAGACCGACATTCACCACCCGCGCCGGTCGCGAACAGATCCCGGAGACCAGGCGTTCCGCTTCGCGCAGGATGATCTCGGTGCGCGCGTCGGTCTTCTCGATCGGCGTCCCTACCAGCTGGTAGCTGGCCGCCGGCCTGCGCTCCAGCGACGCGTAGAGCGAATCGAGCGCCGCAATCGAGATGCAGGTCTTCTCCTGCACCAACTCGCGCACGTCGTGTCCGACCAGCTCGCGTCCCCGCTGGTCGTCGCCGGTGCAGTAGCAGACGCCCTGGCCGCGGGTCATGGCAATCCAGAACGTGTACTTGAAGGTTCGCTCGGCCGGGTTGGGCTTGAACGCCAGTTCGACCCTCCAGATGCCCCTGACCAGAAAATCCTCCGGCGCCACATGCCTCATTCGCTCCAGCGCTCGCTCGCGCAACACCGAGAAAATGTCAATCATGCTCTCCCCCGTGTCCTCTGCTCGATCCAGTCCTGCAGCGCGTCGGCGCACGCCGCCTCGTAGCCGAGGTAGTTGTGCGGCGCGCCCTCAAGGACGACGCCGGCAAAAGACGGACACTGCTCGAGATAGCCGCCGATTCCTTCCACGAACTCCTGCGCCGGGCCGACAAAGTACTCCTCGACCGTGCCGACTGCGAGCAGCACCGGGACACTGACCGCGGCCAGCTCCGGGAAGTCCCTACGGGCGGTGCGGCTGATGTTGAAGATGCCGGTCAGCGACTTAGGGCCAAAGGCCTCGACGAACGTCCGCACGGATACCGGGCTGTCATAGAAGCGTGGCGGCACCAGTTCTCGGCCGCGCCCCTGCCGCACCAGGCGTTGCGCGTACGCCAGCGCCCCGGGCAACCTGCGTCCGAGCTTCTCGCGAATCCAGCCCAGCGTGTCGGCCGGAGAGAGCAGGACGAGTCCGGCGACGCGCGGGTCACGCGCCTGCGCGACATAGTGGGTCGCCTTCATTGCGCCGAGGCTGTGCCCCTGCAGGAAGACCTTTCGATGTCCGCGAGCTTCCGCAAAGTCCACTGCCGCCTTCACGTCGAGCCGGCCGTCACGGAACCGCTCGAAGACCCCGCCCAGCTGTACGTAGTCAAGCCTCTCCCTCCGCCTCCTCAACCCTGAGTTCCTGTCTCTCCGGATCCTCAGTATGTCCGCGATATAGTCATGCCCACGGTTGTTGAACGCCGCGAATCCCACACCGAGGCGGCTGCACGCCGCGGCGGTGTGGTCGATGAACCGGTTCTCGTAGAAGTTCCCGTCCCACCCATGCACATGCACGACGCAGTAGGGATTGGGGACTGGGGATTGGGGATGAGGGGTCCGACCGGAGACTTCTGACTTCTGCCTTCTGACTTCTGACCTCTGACTTCGGCCCACATAGAACCCGTTCAGCTCCAGACCGTCGTCGGTCAGTATGCGACAGAGCTCGCCCCGCATACCCGCACGGCATGGGGATTGCAGCTTCTTTCGGGACGTTGCTCTGTTCACGGCCAGAATTCTACCGTTCCCTTTGGTCTCTGCAAACGCCGCAGCTCTTGCCAGCGCCATGCTTCAGGAATCGCCTTCTGCAAAGGCGCAATATCCAAGAGCGGGCTACCAGATGCAGAGGCAGGCTCGCGCTGCCGAATCAATCCGCCGGATGCGGTTAGCGCTGCATGACCAGCTTGCGCGTAGCGCTGAAATCGCCGGCCTTCATCCGCACCAGGTAGACGCCGGCTCCGACCGCGCGACCCCGCTCGTCCCGGCCATCCCAGGCCAGGGAGTAGCGGGCCGCGCCCATGACGCAGCTTCCTAGCGTCCGGACCAGCGTACCCGCGGCAGAGTAGATGCTCACGCTCGTCTGCCCCTCGCGGGCGACGTCAAAATGGACTGTCGTGCTGCCCGCAAAAGGGTTGGGCCGGGCATTGTGCAAGGAGAACACCCCGGGAGCACCTGGCGGTTCGGCGACCGCAACCAGCGGCACTACGACCACTGAATCGCGGAACGCGTCGTTGGCCGGGTCGAGGTCACCAGCCAGTTCGGTGGAGCAGGTCACACTGAAGGTCCCGAGCGATTCCGGAATCCAGTTCGCGAATTGAGCGGTGTCTATCAGGCCAGCGGCAAGCGTGAGCGCAACCGTATCCTGATAACCGTCGCCGATGGAGAGCCGCACCACGAAGGTCTGTTCCACACTCCCGAAATTCTGGACGGCGGCCCGCGGAGCGACCGTGTCGCCGGTGTGGTTTGTATCGCCCGGTGCGATAATCTGCACGACGCCGACGTCGACCGCCGGTTTGACGATACCGATGCCGGCGAAGTCGTCGATCATCCAGCCGCCCTCGTACTGGATCGAAAGGTCGGTCATGAACTTCCAGCGCAGCCTGAACGCGGATTCCTCCGGGACCGGGACTCGGAACGCCGCCAACTCCCAGGGGATGGTGGCTGAGTAGCCCCACTGGCCGGAGCGGAGAGAATCGTAGGGCCGGGTTCCGTCCGGGAAGATGATGGTCCAGGTCGAGCCGTTGTCGACTGAGTAGGCCAGGTTGCCGCCGTCGAAGTTGGGCTCGCAGTACAGCCGGTGATAGAACACGACCTGCGGCGTGTCCTTAGTGGCGACGTACTTGCAGGACACCACGTAGCTCGATTCGTATGCCTGGTATACGCCGGAGTCGGGGATGGTCCACACGTTCGGTGGCGACGGCGGCGCCGGCCGCGGGTATGCCGGTGCGCGCCACGACCAGTGGCCCGAACCGGGGACGGGCACATAGCCGCCGCTGGTCGGCTCAAAGGGCTCGACCAAGTCGACTATCATCGCGGTCGCGGTCGCCCGGTCGTTGGCGGTGAACTGGTCGCCGGTGAGCTCGGTGGAGCAGGTGACCGCGAACTGACCCGACGCGCTCGGAACCCAGGGCGTGAACGTGTTGACGACAAACGTATCGCCAGGCGCGAGCGGGCCGGCCACATTCACGCTGCTCGAGTAGTCGAGGCCGATGGCGAGCCTGACTCCGAAGTCGGACAGGGAGTCAGAGCCGAGGTTTTCGATCACTGCCATCGGCTGAATCGTGTCCATCACGTAGACGCCGCTTGGTGTGACGATACGGCGTGTTCCGACGTCGGCCGTCATCGCCGGCCGCCAGAATCTGATGGCGCGTCCGTTGACAAGAGAAGCCGTGTTGTACGAATACTGGAGGTAGCGGTTGCCGGTCTGGGCCTGCTGTTCGCCGACCGTCGCGGATTGCCCCACCGCGTTCGCGTCCAGGTAGCGGTACTGATACGTGACGCTGTTATCGGACTCGCTCAGGATGGCTTCAAACACCAGGCGATAGCTGTTACTGAGTGTGCGGACGCTGTCCCAGATGACGACGAACTGCCGGTTCGGGGCAGTGCCGACGGTCTTGTAGAGAATGTTGATGCTTTCGCCCTCGACGTACAGGTCGTCCCAGTACGGGCACAGGTGATTGGCCGGGAGACTGGTGGTCGGCAGCGCCACGTTGGAGTAGGCCCTGATGCCGGTGCCGAGTCCCACCTGGCCGTTGGTGGAGGGGTAGCAGTAGTCGAAGTCCGCGCCGTAGAATGAGAATGCGAACGGCAGCGCAACAACGGCGAACGTGTCGTCGCCGCTGATGCCCAGGCTGGTTGCGTCGACGGTGTCAATCCAGCTGTAGGTCGGACCACCGCTGTCGGTTTCATCCCTGTAGATGTAGCCGTAGTCGTCTGGACCGCCAGCCATGTCAGGTCCGACTGGAACGGGCTCGGCCCAGGCCGTGAGGCATGCTGCCGCCTTCGCCTTCTCGATTGACCACGCGTCCGGTGTCAGCGCAAATGCTGTGCCGTCCGCGAACAACAGTGCCAATACCACCACCGTAGACGCCCGCCGTACGACCTTGATCATCCGACCTCCTTCGTGCTGTCCGGCTCTTCGCCTCCACCGATGCAGGGAATCCTGCCTCGGGTCAGAAGCTGCTCACGGCTGTCGTAGCTGGCAGCCAGTGAACGCGTCATGCTATCGCTACCCATGCCCGATGTCAAACCGGCGACGACCCCGAAACTCCTCATTCCACGTTTCAGGCACTGACTTCCACTGGTACCGCGATGATGCTGACTGCGAACCGGAACCCGAAACTCGCGCGAGCAGCGCAGGCGCGTCGGACCGCCCGGCGATATTGTTGGTAACATCCGCTGACTGGCCTTGAGGCCTTCGCTTCTCAACTGCCTACTCCTACTCCAACGCAGTGATCGGAACAAGACGGGCGGTCCTGATACGGCTGTCGGGAAGCAGGAGAGACCTTGGTCTGTGCAGCACTTCCCCATGCAGCGCCAGAGCAAGTTCTTCACCCGATGCATGCACAGGCGAATCCCTCGTATTGTTGTACAGAGCCTGCGCCGGCGCCTCGCCCATGGTGAGCACAACCATCCACATATGGACGCTCCGAATGCCGATGTTCATGTTTGCGTTGAGGTTGAGTGAACGGGAAAGCCAGATAGAACCGGTGAAGGAACCTACATCTGCGGCAGTCTGGGTACGTACCTTCTGGGTTGTGACCCGGGTAGCATTCGGTACCACGAGCATGAAGGTGATGATCGCCAGAACCAGGATTGCCGCAAAGAGCAACACTTGGCCACTCGTGTCCTTGAACAGCCGTTTCGGTATTCCGGTCACTTTCATAGCTCCTCCAATGGGCGGCTTCCTCTTAATACCACTCACGACGAATGCTCTGTCGCCCCTGCGGTAACTCTGATAGACCGTCGAACCCGTCCTCCGGTTCACTCCCAAGGGAGAGACCAAAGTGCGATGACCAACTCCGACTGCCCGGCAACGTCTTGCCGTTTCTGGAGTTAGACGTCTTCAGACGCCTAGCGCGGCTGCCCAATCCCTACTACCGTCTCTCCAGGTTCCTGCCACAACAGCGTACGTGGTCGTCATCGTCGGACGGCCCAACACCGGCAAGTCAACGCTTCTCAACCGCCTGGCCTTCGGCCGTATCGTCATCACCCTGCAGCAAAACCCTCCGGTGTCAGCGAGCTCCCGCGAAGCCTGCCGCCGCCACCGATGCGTACGGCCCCGGCGTCCCGCACTGGCCCAGAAGGCGGCGAACAGGTTGGCGAAATCCACCTTGCCCAGGAGCAGCCCGATGGGCGGCATGATGACGTCGTTTACGAGCGCGCTGACGATTCCGCCAAATGCGGCGCCGATGATGATACCGACCGCCATGTCCATCATCGTTGCGATAAGCCGCGGTGAATCCGCAGGAGCTAGCGGCCGAGCTTGACCAGCAGGCGGCGCAACGGCCCGCCCTGCTCGCGCAGGTAGTAGACGCCGGACGGCAGTTGTGCTCCGTAGGAGTCGCTGCCGTCCCATACTTCGCGGTGCGAGCGGAGCGTTCGCACCCGGCGGCCTGCGGCGTCGAGGATCTCGATTGCCCGAGCGAGCTGCGGCAGGCGGAGCCGGACACGACGCACGAACGGGTTGGGTTCCGCGGAAAACGCCTGTCCCCAATCGGCGCGGGCCTCGGCCACGCCGCCGGCCGTGACATGAAAGGTATCCGTCCCCGTGCTGACGTAGCTTATGCCGTCGTTGAAGGCGAACCGGAATTCGTGTGGGCCCACGCCGAAGCCGGCCAGCGTCAGTTGGTATGTCACTGCTGCGCCGCAGCGGTGTCCGTTGGGCACCAGGTCGTACGTGTCTGAGTCCACGATCAGGCTGCGAAGCACCGGGAGGTTCGTGTCGGAGTCGACGTAGTGGACGTGAAAGCGGAAGTCGGTCGCCCCAGTACCGGTGTCAGGATCCACGCCGGCCAGACTCAAGACCGGCGGCTGGTTCCGACCTACGACAAGACGAGGTGTGCGGTCGACGTAGAACCGGCCCGAGTTGGTCGAGTCGTGCATCCAGCTCTGCAGCAACAGATTGGCCGAGCGCGCGTCACCCTTGACTCCGCAGAGGTAACCGCACTGGTTGGGCCACGGTTGGAACCCGGGACGCGCCGCAAGGTCAGCCAGGTCGCAGCGCATGATGAGCCGGTTGCCGGAAGTCTGGACCTCGATGTCGCCGATGCGTATGTAGGTGCTCTCGTAGCGGTTGAGTTCGTACAACCCGTCCGTGAAAGTGAGTATGTTGACATGTACCATGGCATAGCCCAGCGTGTCCCGGTCGCAGCGTCGGAGTTCCAGAACCCGACCGAGTAGAGGTACCACGGCCCGACTATGCTCCCCCTCATCGGCCAGGAGTTGTAGTGGTTCGTCATCCGGGCGTAGAACTTGCCTTCCGAATAGCCCATGGCGCAGCTCGTCAGATCCAGCCACTCTCCATCCGGGTCGTTGACGGTATCGCCCGTCCCTTCCAGCGCCGTCTCGGCCAGCAGGTTGTCGGTGACCGGCCAGGCGTCGCCGGAGTTGAACGGCGACTGGGTGCCGAGGTTCGTACCGTTGTCGCCACGCACGTAGTAGCAGATTGCGCCAGAGTCCGGAGCCGCGAAGGCGCACTGGTAGGTGCTGTCGTAGCCGGGCTGACCCATCAGGGTCATCGGCACCTGCTGCCAGTTCTCCTGGTCGTCGGTCGAGTAGAAGACCGTGTGCGCAACGTCTTCGGACGGCGGTCGGATGGAGTCTTCGCAGTCGGCGTTGACTACGACCGGAGCGCCCGGACCGGCGGCGGAATTGCAGACGTTTCGGAGCACCGGCGACGTCCAGGCCAGGCAGGAGCCAGCGGTGGCGGCCAACAGCAGGACGGCGCGGCGCGCCCTCATGCGAGCGTCTCGAGTCCGGTCAAGGATGCGGCCAGCTTCTGCTCAATCAGGCCTACAACTGCTCCCAGCGTGCCGGCATCGAAGGCGAACTTCGCTCCGGCTGTCGCGTAGAGCTCGGGAAGTGACCTGGTACCGCCAAGCGCGAGCGCCCGGCGGTATGCGGCAACCGCCGCCTTCTGGTCCTGGAGCGCGTTGGCCCAGACCTGGCAGGCACCAAGCTGCGCCAGCCCGTACTCGACGTAGTAGAACGGCACCTGGAAGATGTGCAGCTTCCGGTGCCACCCGGTGGCGACCACGTCCTCGAAGCCACTCCAGTCCACTCCCGTCATCAGCCGGTTCCAGAGCGAGGTCCACTGCTTGTCGCAATTCGCCGGCTCCATCGCGGCCTCGGGATTCTCGTAGACCCACTGCTGAAAACCGTCGACCACGGCCATATACGGCCAGAACTGGACGTTCTTCTCAAGGTTCTCGTTCAGCGCGCGTGCGGCTTCGGCTTCCGAGTAAAACCCGCCCTTCGACTTCGCGAAGTAGGGTGCGGCGAGCAGCTCCATCCCCATCGATGCGACCTCGGCGAACTCGAGCCCGGCGTGCCGCTGCTGGTGCCACGGCAGCGGGCGCGTCTCGAACACATGGGTCGCGTGTCCGCTCTCATGGATGAGCGTCATCACGTCACCGTGCAGCCCGACCGCATTCATGAAGATGAACGGCAGCCTGAGCGTATCGAATGAAGTGCAGTAGCCGCCGGGTGCCTTGTTCTTCCTGTTCTCAAGGTCGAGTGCAGCTTCCTTGATCATCGTCCGGAAGTAGCTGCCGACCTGCGGGTCGACCCGATTGAGAATCGACGAGACTCCGGACTTGAACTCCTCGACTCCCTTGAACGGTGACAGAGGCTCGCGACCGAGCGGGTCAACTTCCAAGTCCCATGGTTTCAGAGCCGCAAGACTCAGGTGCTTCGCCCGCCGGGCGTAGATGCGGGCGGCAGCCGGCACAACTGCCTGCTCGATCGCCCTCTGGAACTGCTTGCAGTTGTCGGGCGTGTAGTCGAAGCGGTGCATCTCCTGCCAGCGGAACGCGCGGTAGTCGGAGGAACCGGCGTTCGCAGCCATCTGCAGGCGCAGCTTCAACAGCTTCTGCCACAGTTGGTTCAATGCGGCGCGGTCCTGCAACTGCCTCTCCGCGGTCAGCCGCCAGGCCTTCTCGCGCCGCGCTCGGTCGGTCCGCTGCAGCACCGGCCGGAGCTGGGTCACGGTGATTTCCTTGCCGTCCCACTCCACGGTCTGACCGCCGATGATCTTCGAGTACTCGGTACAGAGCTTCTCGACCTCGACCTGCAACGGCAGGTTCGCCTCACGGAAGATGGCGGCATCGGCCTGCAACCTGAGCAAAGGACGTTCAAAGCCACTGGGCTTGAGGCCGCTCTCAAGCAGCATCGTCTTCAGCTTCTGCTCGGCCTCGGCCGCCTTTGGATAGATCTCCTCCAGATATCGGTTGAAGCGCTGCTCGGCGCCTTTGTCCGCGGTATTCACGTCCTTGGCGATGTTCAGGCGCGTGCCGACTTCGTCCACCCGGTCACTCAGCCAGGTCCAGTCGTTGAGGAAGCTCTCCACGTTCGCAGCCGACAGCGTCCGCCCGGACAGCTCGGCGTAGTAGGGCTCGAACTGTGACCACGACCAGTCGAGCATCTCGGTGGCCTTCTCGGGCAGTGATTTCAAGTCATGCATAGTAGTATTGTTCCTTTCCGGTGCGACCGGCTATCATGCCCGGTTCCCGGCCACAGTCAAGGCGAACGCACGAGCCGCCTCCAGGGCGCGCTCAGCAAGGAATCGCCGCTTTTCCCGACCGCGCATGCGTCTGTTCAGCGGCGGGAGCAGACCGAAGTTAGCGTTCATCGGCTGGAAGCGCGAGGCAAATGGGGACTGTCCCTTCGCAGAGCCCTGTGCGACTTCCAGGGACTGTCCCCATCTTGCCTCCGAATCGTGTCCCAAGTCACGCGACGCCGAGATGTACCCCAGCAAACTCCCCATCATCATCTCCCGCGGCAACTCCAGCGACTCAGCGCCAACCGCCAGCCGCGCCGCGTTGATTCCGGCAACCAGCCCCGCGCCGAGCGATTCGACGTAGCCCTCCACGCCGGTCAACTGCCCCGCGAACAGCAGGTCCGGCCTGACCCTTGCCTGCAAAGTTGACATCAACACCTCGGGCGAGTTGAGGAAGGTGTTCCGGTGGATGCTGCCGAATCGAAGGAACGCAACCTTCTCCAAGCCCGGGATCATCCGCAGCACTCTCTCCTGCTCGCCCTGCTTCAACCGGGTCTGGAAGCCGACGAGGTTGAACATCGTCCCCTCGGCATTCTCGCGCCTGAGCTGTACGACCGCGAACGGCCGTCGGCCCGTACGCGGGTCGGTAAGACCCACGGGCTTCATCGGCCCGAATGCCAGCGCCAGCCTCCCGCGCCGAGCGATTTCCTCCACCGGCAGACACCCCTCGAAGAAACGCGGCGCGGGACATGACCCGGTTCCCTTTCCCAAATCGGGACCGTGTCCCAAGCCAGCTCTCTCAAAAGAGTGAAGTGGGTGCAGCTCCGCCCCCAGCAGCGCCGTCACGAACCGGTCGTACTCCTCTTCGGTCATCGGGCAGTTGAGGTAATCTGAACCGGCCCCGTACCGAGAACCCGCGAAGACACGCGTCATGTCCAGCGACTCGAAACTGACGATCGGCGCAATGGCATCGTAGAAGAACAAGTGCTCCGCTCCCAACAAAGCCTGCAGCGCATCCGCCATGGGCGGCGATGTCAGCGGCCCGGTGGCAATGACGGTGGCGGAGACTGTCGGCCCCGGTTGAGTTTGAAGCTCCACTGTCGGTTGGTGCGGATCGGTGAAACCGAAGCGTCGTCGGTACGGGAACTGCGCCGGCGGAATGGAACTGACCTCACCCGGTTCCGTCGTCACTCCGGCCCGAGACAACTCCGACTGCACCTCGGCCGAGAACCTGCGCCGGTCCACGACCAGCGCCTTGCCGCCGGGAACCCGGGCCCGCTCCGCGCACTCGAGCAGAACCGACCCGAGAACACGCAGCTCGGCCTTGAGCAGGCCATGGGCATTCTCCGGCTCGTCTGACTTGAGGGAGTTGGAGCAGACGAGCTCAGCCGCGTCGCCCGTCTCGTGCGCCTCGGTCATCTTGAGCGGACGCATCTCAAACAGCCGAACCGGCACGCCTCTTCTCGCACACTGCAGCGCCGCTTCGCACCCGGCCAGACCCGCGCCTACGATAGTGACGCTGCTCACGCCAAGAGCATAGAAGAAACGGGGCAGGCGGCAAGCCTGCCCCGTTTGGCCATCTCCGTCCTAGAACAGACCCTGGACCCGTCGCCCCGTCGGGTACTCGACCGTGAACTCGTAGTCTATGGTGAACTTGCCTCTCGACTCGATTGTCGGCTTCCAGGTGTAGGTTCCCTGGTTCTTGTCTTCTTCGAGAAACTTCGGCTCGACCTTGGTGACGGTCACCTTAATCTCGCCCTGCTGCGAGACGGGGACTTGCTCCACGACCTTTATGACCACCGGCTTCGAGATGTAGTTCTCGACCGTGGTGCGATAGACGAAGCTCTGCTTCTCGGTCTTGGAGAGAAGCCCGCCCTTGGACTTGAAGCTCTTCACCAGCTCGCGCTTAACTTTGACCCGCTCGTCAATGCCGAAGCTCAGGAGCGTCGATTCCTGCGGAGCAACGTTCGGCAGCCACGTTGAGCCTGTGTACTCGTCGCCGACATAAGTGTTGCCGTCCCCGGCCAGGAATACGAAGTCACTGGTATTGGCCAGGTTGCCGGTCAGGTATGCCTGCTGTCCCGAACGCGGCAGCGTGTAGTACTCGAATTCAGCCGGGAGCGCAATCTGCTTAAGACCGAGCTTCTTCGCCTGCTCACCCGACTTCAGGCTGACGCGGCCCGGAATCGCGTACTGGAGCGAGATGCCGGTCTCAACCGGCTGGATCTCCTCAGGCGCCCGGGCCATCACGCCCTCGTCGAACCCGCCCCGTTCCAGTGCCGCGCCCGGCGCCGCCATCGCCGCCGCCATCCTCTTGTAGACAGGCCGCTCCAGCTCAAGCAGAACAAGGTACCACGGATTCGGCTCCGGCGCGGTGACACCAAGTACCGGCGTGGTGGTGGACAGGACGACCTTCACGTCTTCCCAGTCCTCACCGCTCCGCTGCGTTAGCTTCGCGAAGTAGGATACGTCAACCTTGCCACTGCCGGGATTCGCCCGCAGCTCGTAATACGGCGACCAGCTCGCTGCATTGGCTATCACATACGAAAGCCGCAGTTCATACGTGCCGGCTTCGGCAGCATAGTTGAACCTGACTTCCTTCCGGTTCTCGACCGCGGTCTTGGCGTCGTTGTACTCGCGCCGCGCCGCCTCGACCTGCTTCTGCATCTCCTCGCGCTCGCGAACGAGCTTCACCTGACGCGTTTTGACCTTCATCAACTCGTCCCCGACGAAGCCCAGCGCTCCGCGCCACGACTCGATCGCGACTTTACCCTCCTGTAACTCCTTCGAGATGAGCTGCGGCGCGCCGAGCTTCACCGAGTTGAGGAACTCCTCTTTGGCCTTGAGCACCGCGCCTTCGTCATCGAGTCCCTTGAGCCGGTCCTCGAACTCCTGCATTCGCGCCAGCAGCCGCTTCACTTCAGGTGTCGGCTCGGCCAGATAGCCGCGCCGCACCTGCACCTCGCCGACGCGGATTCCCGGCGCCTTGATGCGCACGCTGTTATCGTCGAGCGCTCCGGGCAGCCCGGGAAACACCAGCTCACCCGAACCTGAAACGGTTACGCTCGCCGTTCTCACGACGAGCACCTGGTGCGGGTAGACGACGACCGAGTCCACTTGCGAACTCGCGATCAGAGCCTGTGTTACCAGCAGTAGTACGGACATTCAGCCTCCTTATGTTCCAGCATCACCCGAGAGAAGGACAAAGTCAGGACTCGGTGCTTTCCACTTTGTCCTTGATACTTGCTTTGTCCTTTGTCCTTTGTCCTTTGTCCTTCGTCCTTTGTACTTGCATGACGGAAGCAAACGCACGATAGAACAGGCGACTTGCTGTTCTGGTGCATGCACGAACAATCTACCATCACGCCGCCCGCCTCATTCCGGCCCAATGGTCGCGCCGCCGAGCACGACATCGCCCTGCCAGAACACGACCGCCTGACCCGGTGTGGGTGCCCATTGCGGTTCATCGAAGGTCACGCGCACCCGGTCACCGCCGTTCGGCTCGACCAAGGCCTCGCCGCCGCTGCTCTGGTAGCGGACACTGGCACGCACACGGAGAGGGGAGGTCGGGGGTAGACCGGACACCCAGCGGGCCGACCCGGCTTCCACCACTCGCGCCTGCACGTCATCACGCGAACCCAGCACGACGACGTTTGTCTCCGGTTCGAGACGCGCGACGTACCTCCGTTCGCCGAAGGCCAGTCCCAGTCCCTTCCGCTGGCCGAGCGTGAAACCGACGACACCGTCGTGCTGCCCGAGCGGGTTCCCCGACTCATCGACTACCGGGCCCGGCCGAAACAGCTCGCGGCAGCGCCTCCTAAGGAAAACCGTGTAGTCGTTGCCGGGCACGAAGCAGATGTCCTGACTCTCCGGCTTCTCTGCCACCGGCAGATCGAGCTTGCGCGCCATCTCTCGCACCTCTACCTTGGTATATCCGCCCACTGGCATCAACACTCGACTCAACTGCGCCTGGGTCATCTCATATAGGAAATAGGACTGGTCCTTTGCCGCGTCCGCGCCACGGAGCAGCTGCCACGCACCATTATCGCTCCTCGTGACACGGGCATAGTGTCCGGTGGCAATCTGCTCCGCCCCCAGCTGCGCTGCCCGGCCCAGCAACTCGGTGAATTTCAGTTCTTCGTTGCAGCGCAGGCAGGGATTCGGGGTCCGACCGCGGGCGTATTCGGAGCAGAAGTCCTCAATCACCGCGGCCTCGAACTCCTTCCGGAAGTCCCACGTGTAGTGCGGGAATCCGAGCTTTGCCGCCACCCTGGCCGCATCCCGCGCCCCGCCGAAGCCACAGCACCCTCGCTCCCCCTCGCCCTTCCTCTCGTCTTCGAATAAGCGCATGGTGACACCGACCACATCGAATCCCTGCTCCTTCAGCAGAGCGGCAGCGACGGAGGAATCCACACCGCCACTCATAGCCACGAGCACGCGCTCACCGCGCTGCTGGGCGACGAGTGGTGAACGATGAGCGCCGCGCTCAGCCCTCACGGCCCTGCACTCGTCACCTGCTTTGTCGTGTGTGTATCTCGCGCCTGATGGTAACCCACAGCTCCTGGCGGACAGTCGTCGGCATCTCGCAGGTAGGTTCCAGGCTGCAGTAGTGTACCAGTCGTTTCAGGCTGCGAAAGAGGCTGGCGCAGTCCGCGCACGACTGCGCATGCAGCAGCACCTGGCGAGCCAGCTCTTCGTCCTCCTCGCCGCTCACGAACCGGGCTATCAGCTCCTCGGCCTCGACGCAATCGTGACACTCGCCGGTCTGCTTCTTCCTCTTCTTCATCACCACTCCATTACAGATAGCTTGCCAGTTTCTCTCTCAGCACCAGACGGCCGCGGTGGAGGCGCGATTTCACTGCCGCCACCGAGAGGTGCAGGATATTGCTCACTTCCTCGTTGCTCAGCCCCTCAAGGTCACGCAAGACCACGACCGAGCGGTAGTCCTCCGGCAGCGCGTCCACGGCGCTCTGAAGGGCGGCACGCAGTTCGCGCTGCTTCATCATCTTCTCCGGTCCGTACTTCACGTCCGGTATCTCGAACGGCAGGTCCCCGGCCTCGTTAATCGGCTGGTCGATCGACACCGTATCGACTTTCTCGCGCTTGCGCAACTTGCTTAGACTCACGTTCGTGGCAATCCGGTACAGCCAGGTGAAGAACGACGACTTGAACTGGAACTTGCCGATGAACCGGTAGGCCCGCAGGAACGCATCCTGCAGCGCCTCGCTGGCATCCTGCTCATTGCCCATCAGGCGGTAGGTGATGTTGTAGACCTTGCGTTCGTAGCGGCGCACCAGTTCTTCGAACGCCTCAGTGTTGCCGGCCTGGACCCTCCGCACCAGCTCGTCGTCGGGTACGGGCAGCGCCGGCGCGGCAACCGCCAGCGGCTTGTTGTCGGCCATCACTTCTAAGATAGTGACGGGCCGGGAGATGTCAACCCGGCCCGCCTGTGAAGCTGAATCCGGTCAGGGCAGCTGGGGCACTACCCGCTGGCCGCGCATCCTGCCCGGCGAGTTGTCGAACACCTGCACGACGTGGTAGATGACGCCGATCGACTTGCGCGGCGACTGGCCGTGGAAGTAGTCGTGGATCAGATTGATGTACTCGACCACCTGCTTCTCGTACTCGCTCAGCCCCGGGTCATCGGGGTGGAGCATCTGGGCAACGCAGCGCAGCTCGTACGACTTCGGCAGGTCCAGGTAGACGACCGCCACGCCCGGGTCAACCATCTGGTTGAGGAATGAGTGGGTCTCGAAACTCGGCTGGGAGTAGAGCTCGAGCGAGGCCTGCTTGGTCCGGTCAAAGACATCGGTTGCCTTGGTGTAGAGACTCTCAAGCAGGAAGAGCTTCTTCTCCATCGAATCGTCCCAGGTCTGCTTCAGTAGAGCGAGCATTTCCGGCAGCTTCTCCGGCTTGGGCAGCCAGCCCGTGCCCTTAACCGCGTTGTTGATATCGAAGTCCGAGTCCTTCCGCTTCATGCCGTGGCTCGCGAACATGGCGTTATGCGGGCCGGAGATCTCCGGCTTCATCATCGCGCCCATCGCGCCCTCCGGCATCGCCATCATCTTGGCGATGAAGCGCAGTTGCTCCTGCCGCTTCTCGAAGTTCCACTTGCAGAAGTCGTCGGGCAGGCTGACTGTCTTCAGGTCCTGCCACTGGCCGTCGACTTTGCCGCGTATGATGCCGTCCGACAACTTGGACGCGTCCACAACGTCCTGGTGGAACCAACCCGACCACCGGCCACGCTTTCCTGCCGGATCGGTAGTGTCAGGCGTGAACTTCACATCCTGCCAGTACGACATCGTGCCGTGTTCCAGGTTCTTCATCTCCGGCGCTCCCGACTTGGGGGCCGGGCCACCGCTACCGCACGCCATCATCAGGACCGCGGCCAGCAGCACTGCCGTCAACGCCTTCATTCGCAACTCCTTCATTCAGGCTTCTGCACCCTGCATTCTGACTTCCGACTTGGGCCATTCCTACAATCACCGGCAGGCTCCTGCCCGACCGGTTCACGGCAATGTCTACAATCTTCACAATACCGAACCCCAGCGCCAACCCGACGCCGGCCAGGATTCCTGACCACATGTCCTTCCGCAGCACCAGCCCACCGATCAGGACCCCCGCAAACATCAGCACCACCGGGATGCCGAATACGAGCAGGTTCGTCTTCGCGCCCGAGCCCTCGGTCGTCTCCAATTCTACCGTATCACCGACCCCGGCCCCTACCTGGTTGACGGCCAACACCTTGCGGACGCTCGTGCCGGTCCAGTTGCAGATGCCGTGGGCGGTGCAGTGCTCGCACTCGCCCTTGGCCGCGACCTCGACCTCGGCCCGGTCGTTCCTGGTGCTGACTACTTTGCCGGTTTCTCTCATAAGACGTTGGGAAACGGCTATCAGTCTACGCGCCTGCGGCGCTGGGTCAAACTCAGGCTGTGGGCGGAGGCCCGGGAGCGACCGCCGCCTTCGCCCTGGCCTTGCGCTTCCACTGCTGGGTGCGCATACTCAGATACAGGATGCCGCCCGACACAGCGAGGAAGACGATGCCAACCGCCAGAATCAACCCGCCCCACTTGAACCAGCCGTGCCAGCGCAGTACGTGGTAGTAGCGGGGCATCAACAGGTGGATGAACCCGGTGACGGCAGTTACCAGAAGGAATGGGACCAACGTGAACCCGATTATCAGGTGCAGCTTCCTCAGTCCTATCAACTTGCCCCCTCTTTGCCCCCAGCTGCCTCTTCGCTTGGGTAGCGGTTGAAGAACGCGACCTGCTCGAGCGGCAGCCGCTCGGGTCGGATCTGCTCCTGCTCGACCTGCTTCGGCGAAAGGACCGGGCTGATGAAGTCTGCGTGCTTGCCGACGTTGACCAGGGTCACTACTTCAAACTGCGGGGGTATCCCGAGGACCTCGCGCACGGCAGCTGGACTGAAACCGGCAATCGGGTGCGCCACCAATCCGAGTTCAGTAGCGCGCAGTATCAACAGGGCGGTCTGCAGCCCCGTGTCAAACAGGTAGTAGAGCCGGTCCTTGATGACGCAGTCGGAGTCCCTTTCGGCGAGCACCGCCACGACCATCGAGTCGGCGTGGCACCAGGTATTCCCCTTGCTGAAGACCGCCTTCATCTTCTCCAGCATCGCCGCCTCCCAGACAAACACGAATCGCGCCGGCTGACTGTTGTTGCAGCTCGGGGCGAGCTGGGCGCAGCGCGCCAGGTCGCGCACCAGATCCTCGGTGATCGTCACCGGCGCCAGCGAGCGGTACGCCCGCCGCGTGTTGATGGCGTCAATCACATCCATGATGCCTCCTCATCCGCGAAGCCGAATTGAACCAAAGGCACCGGGCGAACAGAAGCCTTTCGATGCCCCATCCTCGCTGTGTCTTGGTGCCTTCGTGGCCAGTCCAGTTTCGGGTCTTTGTTGGCCGACTCCCCTACACCGTCATCGTCTTGGCTTTGACGCCCTTTATCTTGTTCAGGTCGGCCTTGAGTGCGGCCACTTCCTTCTTGGTTCCACAGAGGTGGAGGAGCACCAGGCCGTCGTCCGCGCAGACGTCGCCGGCCTCGTGCAGCCCCACCCGCAGCTTGATGATACAGCCGTGCTTGGTCAACGCCTGCTGTACTCTCACCGCCTCCACGATCCGCTTGCTGATAACTACCGCCATGATCGTCCTGCAGTTCATGTACTGCTTTCTCCTTACTCCTGTTTGACGTTCGCAGCACGCGATTCCTCTGCCCTCACTTGCGCCGGCAGAGGTAGATATCCGCCTCGAGCATCCGGTTGTTCTGGCCGCCCGTATAGTAGTGATGGACGAAATAGAGATTGCCGGCGTCGTCGAGCGTCGGTTCGCCCGCGAACTGCTGGACGATCACCTCGCGTGGGCTCCACGCGCCGAGGCTGTCCAACCTTGAGCGGTAGATGCACGGTCCGGCAAAGCTGTCGTTCCAGGAGGTAAAATAGAGTTCCTTCATGTCCGACGAGAGATAGGGCCAGCCTTCATCCTTCGCGCTGTTCACGTTCGGCCCGAGGTTCACGGGTGCGCCCCAGCCGGAGTCGTTCCGCTCGGATTTGCAGATGTCGAGACCACCGTACTGGTTGACCTTGTGGTGATACATGGTTCGGTGGTCGGAGCTGATGTGCATCTCGCCGGGCTTGAGTTCCTCGTTCACCTGCGGGCCGGCGTTCCGCCAGTCGGTCCACTTCCCCGCGCGGCGTACCGCTACATACCAGTCTATCTCACCGTAGTTGCCGGCCCGAACCGACGCGAACCACATCGTGTCGCCGAACACCACCTCGCAACCGTCCATCGCGTAGTCGTCGTTCAGGGCCACGCGCTCCGGCTCGGTCCAGTTCCCGCCGACGAACCGGCAGGCCCAGATTCCGGTCACGCTGTCAATCAACTGCTTCTCGACGGGTAACCGCACGTCGGGCGTGAAGAAGAAGTAGAACTCCTGCCCGTCAGCAGTGATGAAGGGCGAGTCCTCGGCACCGGCAGAGTTCACCGGACCGGGCATCGGCACCGGTTCTTCGAAATCGGGCGAGACGAGTATGGGCGGGAATAAGTCGGTGACGGGGGTCCCTTTCACGGCGTCTGCCGGGATCTTCGCGTACCGATCTTCAAGAAACGGCCACGACTTCTTGCAGCCGGCAACGCAGACAAGGACAACCGACAGGACGACGAACAGACGCAGGCTCTTCATGCTTGCCCTCTCTTGGTTCTTTCTCAGGACCGAACGTTCAGGAAGGCTACTCTGATTCACTCGGGTTGATTATCCCGTGCCGTGGCAGAGGGTCAAGCGCTGCGACAGCACTTGACAAACGGCAGGTACGGAGTGACACTTAGCCGTGATTCGCAGGCACAAGAGGACGAGATACAGCATCAAGACCGACATCAGCCACGGCCCATTCGAAGTCGTGGACGTTCCGGCGGCAGTCGCCGCCTGCCGCGAGGAGTGGTTCAACCAGACGCTGGTGCGGGTTAACGACAGCGTGATCAGGCTGGGCATTCTGAGAGGCAGGTTCCACTGGCACCGGCATGTGAAGGACGATGAGTTCTTCTTCGTGCTGGAAGGCCGGCTGGCGATCGACCTCCGGAACCGGACTATCGAGCTCGGCCCCGGTCAGGGCGTGGTGATTCCGAGAAAGGCTCTGCACCGCCCGCGAGCCGCCCGGAAGACCGTGATGCTGATGGTGGAAACCCGGGGAATCGAGCCGCGCGGCGACCGAGGAAGACCGGCCGCGACCCGACGCTAGCTCGACAGCTTCACGCCGAGCTTGCGCAGCCCGCGCCGCCCCGAAGGCGTGATATGGAACTCGCGGCCCGACCTCTCCAGCCAGCCCTGCTCGACCAGCGCTGCGGCGACCAGCGAACCAAGATGAGAACCGATGTGCGCGTAGAACATGCCGGCGTGGCGTTCCACGCAGGCGTTGACCTGCTTGCGCCCGCTGGGGTCCAGTTCCTCCACGGGTACGCCGAGTGCGGCCAGCTCGCGTCGCCCCTTCGGCGTCACGCACAACTCGCCGCTGTCGGCGCTGATCCAGGCCTTGCGCACCAGAGCGTCATAGAGACTCTCGCCGAGCGCGCCGCCGATGTGGTCATAGCATACTGCTGCCAGTTTCCGAGGACCAACTTTGCTCATAGTGCCAGCCCCTTCGCGATTTCGATTGCCCGAATTGCGACCCCTGCCGGGTCAGGCCCGACGAGGAAGAAAAGCGGCTCTTTGCCCCAGCCGCGCGACTCATAGAAGACCGGCGGCACCGCGCCGCAGGCCGCAACCAACTGCTTCACTTTCCACGGTATCGAACCCTTGTCCTTGCCGATAAGCTCCTTGGGCTCGACTGTCCGGTCGATGCTGCCGAACGCCAGCCCCCGGGAAGAGCAGTAGCCCTGCACGTACTCGGATATGGTCTCGTTCCAGCGGAAGTCCAGGCCGGCACGAATGGACTGGTCGTGCCGTCCCGTCTCAATCACCAGCCGGGCCATGTGGTCGGAGACCCCGCAGCGAATCGGCCCGGACGCTTTCGGCATTCCGGCGACTACCGTAATCCGGCCGTCAACGCCAAGAACCTGATCCGGGTTTTCGGCGCCATTCGGTGCGTACACGATGTTCACCCGCACCTCCGGCACCAGCGCGCTGAACTCCCGACACCCTTCAAGCATCCTCACTGCCTCGTCCAGCTTCCGTTCTCCATTCGTCATCAGGACTTCGTCCTTCGTACTTCCCCTTTGAGGGCTCCGAAGTACGCGTTCCAGAACGGATCCACCACCGGGTGCACGAGTTTTCTCTCTTGGCCGTCTTCCACCAGAACCATGCCCTTGCGGGTTACCTCGCCGATTGCCGCGCACCGGATGTTCCTCCGCCGCAGTGCAGCCAGCACGGCCTGGGTCTTCTTTGGCCGGCACATCACGATGAGCGTGCCCTCGCTGATTGACTTGTAGGGGTCGATGCCGTACAGGTCGCAGATTTCCCGGACGCCCTCCATCATCGGAATCGCCTCTTTGACGACCCGCACGCCGAATCCGCCGGCCTGGGCCATCTCATACAGGCCGCCCCAGAGCCCGCACTCGGTCGCATCGTGCATCGCGGCCACACCCTTCTCGCGCACGCCGACGCTGACCACGGCCAGCGCGTCGTCGACCACCGACATCTTCCAGAAAATCCTCTCGGCCTTGCGTGCAAACTCGGCCCCGAACTTCTTCTCGATCCGGTCCGGGAACATCGCGGCAAAGATGCCCGCTGCCTCAATCGCCGGGCCCTTGGTGACGACGATGCTGTCCCCGGGCCGCACGAACCTCGGTTCGACATAGTCGCCGAGCCCGCCCTCGGCGATGACCGTGGCGCCGCCGACCATCGGGTATCCGCAGTTACCGTACCGCGCGGTGTGGCCGGTAACCACCGAGACTCCGTACCGCCGGCACTCACTGTGGATAGTCTTCCAGACGATCTCGAGCTGCTCCTCGGTGATGTCCATCGGCAGGTTGAAGTCTATGGCAAGGTAGCGAGGCGCGAGCCCGCTGGTAACGACGTCCGAAAGCAGGATGTGGATGGCGAACCACGCGGCCCGTTTCCAGCCGTACTCCGGCACGATGAAAACCGGGTCGGTGGTCAGGGCCAGCGCGCGGTTCCCGACACGGATGACGCCGGTGTCCACGCCGTGCATCGGACCGACGAGGATGTTCGGGCTCCTGGCGCCCAGGCGCGGGTAGATCAGCTCCTCGAACACCTTCTGGGAGATCTTACCGATTTCCGGCAACTTCTCTTTCATCAGCTAATTCTACGCCTGAAACGGCCACCGTCAAACCGTGACAGCGGACCACCGTCAGCTCAGCAGCGTCATTCAGGGGCCGCTGGCGCCAATGACAAAGCTCGAAGCACGAATCCCGAATGAAGCTCGAGTGCCCGGAAATGGCGAATTGGGGAACTCGGATTTCTATCGTCATTTGGCATTCGACATTCGGACTTACCCCAGTGTCTGTGTTCATCCGTGTCCACCTGTGGTTCTCGCTTCCGCTCCGCGTCGGTGGTTCTGCATTCTGGATTCTGGACACTGGACCATCGGGCAGTAAGATGTCCGCGTGCTTCGGAGTTTCGTGCGCGCGAACCGCCGCATCTGCGCCGCCATCGAGCGCCATCTACCCCAGCGACGGCTCGATATCTCCCTGCTCTACGAACGCACCGTCGGCGAAAAGATGCGAGGCCTGCCCGTCGGGGCCATCATCGTGGACGCGGGCGGTGGCCGACTCTGCCCCTACGCCGAGTACAAGCCTGCCGGCCTGCGCATCATCGCGGTCGACGTGACCGACGAGGACCTGCGCCGAAACATCGAAGCCGATGAATGGCGAGTGGCCGACATCACGACGCATCTTCCCTTTGCAGATGGAGAGGCAGCGATTGTCACGTCCAAACACGTGCTCGAACACCTGCCCGACACCGGCCGCTTCATGGATGAAGCCCGCCGCGTACTAGAACCCGGCGGCTGGTTCATCCATCTCTTCCCCGGCCGCAACGCGCCGTTCGCAGTCGCAAGCCGCGTCCTGCCCGACCGGCTCAAACAGCGACTCGTCCACGGCCTCCATCCCGAGACAGCTGGTACTCACCGCTTCCACACCTGGTACGATCGCTGCTACTCCTCGGCGTTCCGCAAGCTGCTGGAGGAAAACGGCTTCACAGTCGAACAGGAAGTCGTCAACTACTACCAATCACACTACTTCGGCTTCTTCGTCCCGCTCTACCTCCTGAGTGTCCTTTGGGAGTTCATCCTGATGGCGCTCCGCGCCCGCGACTCCGCCGCCACCCTGCTCTTCATCGCCCGCCTCCGCTGAGGGTCCTGGCTCAGCGCGTCAGACCTGGGCCGGAATGTACTTCGCGCGCGGCGGGTCAAGTGCGGACAGGCGTTTGTATGAGGAGGGGCGGCTGCAGGTTATCTCCTGTAGAGCTTCCGCAGATCCTTGATACGATCCGGTGAGAGGAAGACACAATCGAGCAGGTCCGCTCTCCCGGCCGAAACGTCTTCGGCGTGGTTCTTGCACTTCGGGGCGCCGCACAGGCCGCAGTTGAGCTGAGGAAGAGTCCTGAGTACTTCCTCGGCCCGCTTCCTCCGCGTCACCCTTTCGCGCAGGTCAATTGCTTCGCCCTCGGTCTGGCGGGGTTTGAGAGAGCCGCGCGAGGAGAGGTCTTCAACCGCGTAGCGCTGGTCCACTTCCTGCTCGAACTCGGGGCCCGGCTTGGGCATGTTGGACATCAGATGGAGGTCCCGGCTGCGCGCCTCGTAGAGGTTCTCGACCGTCAGGTTGCCCCCGAGGCATCCTCCCTGGCAGGCGTGGCACTCGAGGAACTCGATGTTGCGGATCCTACCCTTCTCGACGTCGTCAAGGACCTTCATGATCTGCGTCAGGCCCATCAACGGGACGTACTGCTCGCGCGCGAGCGCGGGAATCTCTCCCTCGGGAGCACCCCACTGCAGGAGCCTGCCCGCGGTCGCCATGTCTTTGGGGGCATCCCCGGGTTTGACAGCCTCGCGTATCTTGATGAGCAGGTCGTTGTAGATTCCGGATATGGCCATGGCGCCATCGAGGTAGCTTTTCGCTTCCTCCGCAGGTTGAAGGATGGAAATGGCTTTGGCCTGGCAGGGCGTGATGTACACCGCGGCGATTTCCTCCGGCTTCAGTCCTTTCTCCTGGGAGTATCTGCGCTTCAGTTCGCGGGCCGCAATCTCGCGCGACACTTCCAGCGGCACCACGTGTCCGACCATCGACGGATAGGCGACCTGGATGAGCCGGACAACCACCGGACAGGAGTTCGATATGAGCGGGAAAGGCCCGGGCCATTTCTTGACGAGGTCGGTGATCGCCCGGTCTACCAGCGCCATATCCACGGCGTAATCCCACACCGCGTCGAAGCCAAGTTCGAGCAGGGCGCGCACGACGTCGGCGGGCGTTACCCGGAAGCCGAACTGCATGAAGAGAGCCGGCGAAACGACAGCAACCTTGAACTTGTAGGCATCCAGCTCGGCGAACTTCATAGTCGTCGCCGAAATGGCGTTCATCTCGCAGACGCCAAGGCAGGAACCGCAGTCGATGCAAAGCTCGGAAATGAGGCGCGCCTTGCCGTTCTGCACCCGGATGGCGTGCGTCGGGCAGGCGCGCATGCACGACATTCGGCCGTCGCACTTATCCGGGTCAATGCGAAATCCGTGTCTCAGTTCAAGCATGCTGCAGACAAGCCCGAATGACGAAGCTCGAAACCCGATTGAAGCTCGAATACCGAATCTCCGGCCTGGGTCCTTTCCTTCATTCGAGTTTGTCCGGGAATTCGGGCTTCAATCGTCATTCTGGTTTCGGACTTCGGGTTTCCAGTTTCGTGGTTCGTGTCTGGCCTCCGGTCGTGCCCCGCGGCCTCAATACTAGCTACAAGGTCGGGAATCCAGCTTGATCCGGGCGAAGACTCGAGTGCCCCTGCCGACGTTGGATTCGATGCGGAATTCGTCGGAGTTCTTCTTCATGTTAGGCAGGCCCATGCCGAATCCGAAGCCCAGCTCGCGCATCTCATCCGTCGCCGTGGAATAGCCCTCCTGAAGAGCCAGGTTTATGTCAGGGATGCCCGGACCTTCGTCCTCGATCTGCAGGTTGATGTCCTCGTCAGTCAGCGTCAGCGTGAGCGTTCCCCGCTGGGCGTACATGACGACGTTCATCTCTCCCTCGTACGCGATGATGACTGTGCGCCGGGTATTCGCAGCATCGATGCACAAGTCGCGGAGCATGACTTTGATCTCACTGGAAACCTCGCCGGCCTTGTCAAAATTCCTTCCCTGAATCCTGAAGCTCTCCCGGAGCAATTCCGTGGACATGGGCGTTACGACACTCCTTTAAGCCCCTTGTTGTAGAGAACTCCGCAGATATCGAACATGCCCATCCGGGTCGCAAGCACCGGGATATGCTTCTGCCGGGCGAATTCGATGACTTTCTTGTCCGGGAGCTTGCCCCGGCAGTAGATGACGGCGCTGACGCCGGCGATGTCCGCGGTGCGGATGGATTGGATGTTGGTCAGGCCGGTGATCATCAGTTCCTTCGACTTGGCAAAGGCGAGTATCTCGCTCATGCCGTCCGAGGCGACCACCTGGGAGACATCGAGTTGGAGGTCGTCGCCCTGGGTCAGGACTTCACACTGGAGAAGCGCCTGGATTTCCTGAAGTGTCATGCTCGCCCATCAGGTACTTGTGCATGGATGCCGCGGCGATTCTACCGTCACCCATGGCGCTGATAACCGTTGCCGCTCCGCGTACGATGTCCCCGCCAGCCCAGATGTTCGGCCGGGAAGACTGGGCCGTTTCCGCGTTGGTAACGATGCCGCCCTTCCTGCTGATTTCGAGCCCGGGTGTAGTCATCGGGATGAGTGGATTCGGGCTATTGCCGATGGCCATGACCACGGCGTCGAAGGGGACGAAGAAGTTTGAACCTTCCACCGGGACCGGTTTGCGCCGGCCCGACGCATCCGGCTCGCCGAGTTCCATCTTCTGACACTCGATCTCTTTGACCCAGCCGCTCTCGTCGCCGACCAGGCGCAGCGGCAGGGTGAGAAGGTCGAAGATGACCCCTTCCTCCTCGGCGTTCTCCGCTTCTTCGGCACGGGCCGGCAGCTCGGCTCGGCTGCGGCGGTAGACGAGGTGCACCTCGGCCGCACCGAGACGAAGGGCGGTGCGGGCCGAGTCCATGGCCACGTTCCCGCCGCCGACCACCGCCACTCGACACGGCCGCTTCACCGGCGTCTGGTATTCGGGGAAACGGAACCCCTTCATCAGGTTCACTCGCGTCAGGTACTCGTTGGCCGAGTAGACACCGTTAAGGTTCTCACCCGGTATTTCCATGAACCACGGCAGCCCGGCGCCTGAGCCGACGAAAAGGGCATCGAATTCCTTGAGCAGGTCGTCAACGGTCCGCGTCTTCCCGACGATGAAGTCGGTGAAGATCTTCACGCCGAGGCTCCTGACGTATTGCACCTCGCGTCGGACTATCTCCTTCGGCAGCCGGAATTCGGGAATCCCGTAAGCGAGCACGCCGCCGCAATCGTGGAGCGCCTCGAAGATGGTGACTTCGTGGCCGCGGATGACCAGGTCATTGGCAACAGTAATGCCGGAGGGACCGGAGCCGACAATGGCCACTCTCTTCCCGGTCTTGGGAGCCATTTCCGGCACCTGGGTCTTTCCTTCCGCCGCTTCCCAGTCGGCCAGGAAACGTTCAAGACGGCCGATGGCGACCGGCTTGCCCTTCTTACCCAGGATGCACATCTTCTCGCACTGCTCTTCCTGGGGGCAGACGCGGCCGCAGATGGCCGGCAGAGCATTTGTCGTCTTGATCGTTCTCACGCCGGTGCTGAAGTCTTGTTCGACTACACACTTGATGAAGCCGGGAATATTGATGCCGACCGGGCAGCCCTGCCGGCACAGCGGCTTCTTGCACTGCAGGCAACGTGACGCCTCTTTGACTGCCATATCGGTCGGGTAGCCGAGCGCGACCTCATCGAAATTCCTGACCCGCTCGATCGGGTCCTGCTTCGGCATGTGCTGCCGCTCGATCTTCAGTTTCGGCTTTTCCTCAGCCATTCTGGATGCTCCGAATCAGAAATGCCAGCTGCAACTCGAGTGGCGGAGCGGTGCCGTCTCCTCCGGGTTGTAGCTCTTGCGCCGTTGCAGGAACTCCTGCCAGTCGACCTGATGCCCGTCGAAGTCCGGTCCGTCAACGCAGGCGAACTTGGTCTTGCCTCCGACCGACAGACGGCAGACACCGCACATGCCTGTGCCGTCGATCATGATCGGGTTCATGTTCACAATTGTCTTCCAGCCCAGAGGCCTAGTCGCCGTCGAAACCCGCATCATCTGGAAGGTGCAGCCGTTGGCGACCACGAGTTGCGGAGTGATGCCGGCCCGCTGTATCATCTCGGGCAGCTTGTCGAGGTGCCCTTTCTGGCCCTTGGTTCCGTCGCGGGTGATGGTGAACACCGTGTCCGACACGCTTGCCAGCTTGTCTTCCCAGTAAAGTAGAAACGAACTGCGTGCTTCGATGAGCGTGTAGACCTTGTTGCCGGCCTGCTTGAGTGCTCGCGCGATGGGATAGATGGAGCCGATCCCATAGCACCCGCCGACGCAGAGTACGCTGCCGACGTTCTCGATGGCGGTGTCTTTCCCGAGCGGCCCCGCAAACGTCGGGATCTCTTCGCCGGGCTTCAGACGGGCCAGTCTCGCAGTTGACGCGCCGACCTGCATGAATATCGATGTCACCGTGCCTGCTTTGCGATCCCAATCGGCGGCGGAGAGCGGTATGCGCTCGCCGTTCGCTTCGCCCCGCACAATGACGAAATTGCCCGGTTTCACGGACGCCGCCACGGCCGGTGCGTGCACGATAAGCTCGTGCAGGTTCGGGACAATCATCCGCCGTTCAATGACTTTGTACATGCTCTACGCTTTCCTGATTGACGCGCGGACCGGGTTCTCGCTGAGACGATACAACGGCCAGAGCGCGCGGCGATGACCGAGCCCTCCGAAAACAAACGGTCGCGTGTAGTAGATGACGCCCTTCGGGCATTCCCGGTTTGGCTTGGCCGGGCCCGAGGCAGTGACTCTCGCATTGGGGACATGACCCGAACCGCCCTGGTTCGGGATCGTGTCCCCGGACCCGATAGTCACGGTTACCTCGTCGCCCTCAGCCAGACCGAGTGCAGCGAAGTCTTCCGGATTCATCCGGAATCCCTCTTCAAATGCCAGCTCGGTCAGGCCACCCACCTTCGACCCGATGTCGACTCCACGGTGACGATACCCGGCCGGCTCAGCGACGAGCAGGAACTCGCCGGCGGCTGACGGCTTGCGGCTAGCGGCTCCGGATTCGGAGCGGTCGGCGGTCAGCGGTCGGCGGTCAGCGGGTATCATCCGTCGCGGCATCCGGTCAGGCTGGGTCGGGAAATCCGGCACGGCCCGATGGATGTCTTCGCCGACGTCCTTGAACGTATGATAGTCCATCCCCGGATACTGGAGAGTCTTGGCCAGGTCTGAGAGTATCTGCCAGTCCGGACGCATGAATCCGGTCACAGGCCCTTCCAGCGGGTTCTCGATCTGGACGACCTGCTGCACCCGGCCTTCCATGTTGATGAGAGTTCCTCCGGACTCGGCAAATGTGGCTGCCGGCAGGAAGGCATCGACCTTGAACGGCGGGAGATATGTGTCCTGAACGATCAGGAAATCGCAGTCCGGCCGTTCGAGGAAAGGAACGTCGCCCACGAGATAGATGACTTTCGGCCGCTTCGAGCCGGTCAGCACATCCGCAAGTCTCAGCCCCTCTTCCTCGTTCCTCTTTCCTCCATCCTCATTCCTTCCGAGTACTCCCATTTCCAGCGCGCCGCGGGAGTTGGCGCCGAAGTACAGCGGCACGAAATTGACGTTGGGTCGCCCGGAAAGAGTGAACAGGCCGTTCGCAAGCTCATCGCCTTTCGCGTAGCGGAAGACCTGCGGTCCGATGATAACGGTCAGGTCTTTGGCCGCAGAGAGGATTCCTCGGGCTCGCATCAGAGCCTCGGTCTCAACCGTTGTCTGCTTGGCCACCGCAGTCGCATCCGGCGTGTTGCCCGCCAAGCTTGCGGCGAAGAAGTCAAGCAGGAGTCCCTCTTTGCCCGGCACGGGACGCAGCAAGTCGTTGGTGTAGCGAGCC
>Ga0233422_10000225_pt1 | contig 29947 bp, 27 predicted proteins | sample Watercolumn_Mata_2_FD_182724 | JGI IMG/M metagenome (GOLD analysis project Ga0233422, IMG submission 182724) | Freshwater microbial communities from Lake Matano, South Sulawesi, Indonesia - Watercolumn_Matano_2014_110_MG | ecosystem: Environmental > Aquatic > Freshwater > Lake | place...
TCAACTCCAATTGTCATCTTGCTTTTGCAAACAGGACAGATGCTGTTGAGTTTCTTTGTTTCTTCTGGCGAACACGAAAAATTGCAATTTCTATGCCCATCCCAGTGATACTTGCCGTATTCAGGGGGAGTTTCAATTGTTCCTTTTAAGCCAACGCCTGTTCTGATTGCTTTTATTAAGTTATTATAACTTAATTCATTAAGCTCGAAAATAGTTGCTTCTCTTCCTAAACGCCAAGGCCAAAATGAATGGCTATCACTGAATGAAACAACGTTAAATTTTTCCTTGAAACGCCAGAGCATCTCAGGATTAGCAGACATTCCAGATTCAACTGCATAAATGTGCTCTGCCTGCTCGCCAAATGCTTCGCTTAAAGAATCAAATCCCCTTTCAGAGCCATAAACGCCGAACCAGGACGTCATGCAATGCGCAGGAATTATTTCGATTTTATCATTAATTTCTTTTACTTCTTTTATAAATTGTTTACATGAAATTCCAAAAATCGGCCTGCCGTCATAATCAATCCTGCCCTTTTCTTTTAAATATGCTGTAATTTTGTCCGCGGCAGAACTGTTCGGCGCGAGAATTACCAGATGAACTGCTCTTCCCTTTCCAGACTGAGAATACATAAAGCTGATTTCAGTCTGCCAGATAAACGGAAAACCTGTTTTTGTCCTAAGAATTCCATTTTCATCTTCTTTTAATTTTTCTTTAATTTCTTTATTCCAAATAGGATGCTGGAAGTCTCCTGTGCCAAGCAAACTTAGGCCTTTGATGCGCGCGTATTTCTCTAAGTTTTCAAAGCTAATATCTTTTGAAGTCGCGCGCGCATACTTTGAATGAATGTGCAAGTCTGCTATTACTTCCATTCTAATTTAAAACAGCCAGAGGTTTTAAAATTATGTGAATTAAAACTCTGGCACGGCAGCTATTCTAATGCATCAGAAAACTTCCAATTTATCTGGAATAATTGCAAGGAAGAATGAGCGCCAAAAGAAACAAAGAAACTAAACACCACAGAAATAAATGACAAAATAAAAGTTTATGAAGACAGAAAAATAAAAAACTTTCAAATCAAAAATTCTCCCAGAATTGGAATAAAGAAAGCAAAGCACTTAAATTGGAGATTTTTTGTTGAAAGCCTCCAGAGGGAATTGAACCCTCGACCCTCAGTTCGTTTGACCGTTGGACGCTCTTCGCCCAGCAAATCTTGTGATTTGCCGGTTACAAAACTGATGCTCTAACCGACTGAGCTATGGAGGCATAAATTTAATCAAGATTCAGACTTTTTAAAGGTTCTTTATTCCTAGTTCGTTTACTGCTTTATTTATTAGTTCTAACGAATATTTTCCGTTTATTTCAGTTTTATTCAAATTTCTTTCATAGCTAGGAAGATTTTCAAGAAATCTCATTATCTCTTTTTTTGATGGCTTTTCTGAAAACTCGCCGAAACCTTGTTTCTTAATGAAATGAGCGTTGAGAGTCTGCTCAAAATGATAATAAGGCAAGGCAAAGTAGGGCTTTTTTAGAAAAACTGCTTCAGATATTAAAGAAAAGCCCGCTGTGGCAATAACTGCCTTGCAAGATGCAAGATTTTTAATAAAATCTTGGTTATCCTTTTTGAGGTTTATGTTAGAATAAAAATGGTCTTTATTATATCCATAAACTACAAAATTTTCAGGCAATTCTTCCAGCACTTTTATTATGTCATAATCTGGTTTGCTTAAGTAGACTAAGACATGGTTATGTTTTTTTGCTTTTTTTATTTCGCTTCTTATTATCGTAGGAGTTATAATTGTCTTTTTTGTTTTTATATTAGCTTTATTCAGGGAGAGAATTATAAACAAGTCAGCCTTTGGAACGCAAAATCTTGAGGCATACTTTGAGATTAAAAAGTTTTTATAATTATTTTTTTTAAATTCAGAAGGTATTTCCTGCAACAGCAAATGCTGGTTATCTATACTTATTAGTGGCTTATTGTGATAATAAGCTAGTCTTGCTGTGAACGGCTCAAAATCAGTTATGAATAAATCTGGTGAAAATTCTCTTATTTTTTTGTTTATTTCTTTCCATTTAATTAAATCTTTTATAACCCCAAAAGTATTATTATAAATAGAACTTATTAACTCCATTTTATTTTTCTTAAATATAGGGTGTATTCCGTTTATTCTTATTGTAGGAAAGTTTTTAGATAAAGAAGCATAAGCTTGACCGTGTGTAATGATTAAAATTTTGTGCTTTTTTATCTTCAGGTAATTAATTATTTCTTTCGAGCGAGAGAGATGCCCCCGCCCTTCTCCTGCAACACCATATATGATATTCATCATTAATAAAAAAAGCAAGGGATTAAGAAGTTTGCTATTCTAGAAAAACTAGTTACTTTTATATATTTCAATTATTAATATCTTTAATGAAGATTGCTTTTGGAGTCTTTGACTGGGGATTGGGGCATGCGACGAGAGATATTCCCCTAATCTCTGCTTTGCTTAAAAGGAAAGATGAAGTGCACATTATCTCTACAGGAAGAGCAATGACCTTGCTTAAAGACTATTTTGGCAACAAGTGCAGATACTTTGATGTTCCGAGCATACATGTGCCATATCGAAAGAACCGATTTTTTGCTACAAATTTTTGGGTTAATATCCCTCGGATGATTTACACATTAAAAAAAGCGCGCAAGATAACTGAGCAAATCATTAAAAATGAAAAATATAATAGAGTTATTTCAGACTGCAGATATGATGTTTATGATAAAATTGAAAATTCCTTTCTTATTAATCACCAAGTGAGATTTAAAGCTCTTCCAATTATTCAAAGAATATTAGAGGGGTGGCTTGCCTCAAGAAGTAGAAAATATAAGTATGTAATAGTGCCAGACTTTAAGACAAATAATCTAAGCGGAGAATTAAGCCACAATTTAAAATGTCTCCTGCCATCAAAGATAAAATACATAGGCATTTTATCGCAGCTTCAAAAGAAAAAGGTAACTGAAGATATAGACTATTTTATCTCAATTTCAGGACCAGAGCCGCAAAGAACTGTACTTGAAGAAAAAATAATTCCTGCGCTTCATCAATTAAGCGGAAAAATTGTAGTCACTTTGGGAAGACCAGAGTCAAAAGATATTAAATTTAATAAGAAAATAAGGTTTTTCTCTTTTTTAGACTCAAAGAAGCAAGGAGAAATGATGAACCGCGCTAAATTCATTATAACCCGTTCTGGATACACTACAATTATGGAAATTGCGGAACTTAATAAGAAAAAAGTTCTGTTTATTCCAACGCCTGGCCAGACAGAGCAGGAATATCTGGGCAATTATTATGAAAACAAAAAATACTTTCATCATGTCAGCCAATATAAACTGAATTTGGGAAAAGATGTTGAAATTGCAAGAAAGTTTAAGGGCTTTAAATGCCCTTGGAAAACCGAAGAAAGTGTAAAAAAGTTTTTGGAGGTTATTAAATAAATATGGCTGTGAGCACGTTGCCCGAGATGTTAACTTTTGTTCAGCAGCACAGCTATTTTCTTATTTTTTTGGTAATGATTATCGAGGGCCCGATTATTACTACTGCTGCGGCATCTGCCGCTTCACTTGGTTATTTTGATATTTGGATTATCTTTTTCTTATCTCTAGCTGGTGATCTGATAGGGGATTTTTTACATTATGCAATTGGCCTTACAACTAGGCTAACTTTAATTGAAAATTTTGGGCATTATTTCGGTTTGAAAAAATCAACACTTAAAAAAATAGAGAAACATATGAAAAACAATTTTGGCAAGACTTTTTTCTTGATTAAATTTACTCCTCCCTTGACTTCAGTAGGTCTAATTTCATCCGGGGCATTGAGAATTCCAATTTTGAAATTTATCCTTTTTTCGTTAGTCATCACCCTCCCCAGAACGATTTTTTTTACAATTTTGGGCTACTCTTTTGGGTCCATTGCTGAAAAGATTCTCACTTTTTTTAATTTGGGGCAGTATGCAGTAATTTTTCTAACTGTCCTTCTTGTTTTTTCTTATTTTGCTTTTAAGAAGATTTATCGTTTAGTCGCGAGATCTATTCAACTACACTGAACTATAATTAATGCCCTCTGATCTATTATGACCTGCATTTTTTATCTCGAAGATAAAATATTTTCATAATTATCTAATAATTCAATACTGAGGGTGTACTTTTTATATGTCAAGAATTGCATTTTCTAAAACTAGTTGCTTTAGTGGTGAGATACAGAAAATACAATTCTTGAGCATGCTCAAGAACCAACCTTAATTACACGCCAGCCACTTTAGTGGCTGGTTCTTGACAATCACTAATCTATTTGATGGCAACAATCGGGACGCAGCTTATTTAACCTGTAATTTTAACATCTTTATTATCTGAGTCGGTACGCCGATTAGACCAATGGTATGTATTATCTGCCGCATCATGCCTAAAAACCTTAAGTTGCCCTTAACAAAACCGAATTTTGTAGAGGGATACGGGCTGATAACTTCTTTCCAGCGCACCACCTTGATTTTTAGTTCTTTTTCAATTATTCTTTTGTTTATGTAAGCTTCAATTCCCCAACTCGGAATTTTTTTCAGCTCTTTCAAGTCGCAAAATAAGCTTTTAGGAATAACTCTCTCTCCCGAAATGAAATCAAGACCGATTAATCTAAAACAAAAAGGAACGTTTTTTCTTAAGCTAATAGATACATCTGCCTCTTTTTTTAGAATTGGTTTAATAATGGAAGTTATGTCCTTCTTTTTTAGATTGATTAAATCTGCGTCTATAAATATTAAATAATTATAATGTGCTTTTCTTATTCCTGCAGCTAAGGCAGAGGCTTTTCCTCCATTTTTTTTGAGATCTATAAGTCTAACATTCTTAAACTTTTTAATAACACTTGCAGTATCATCTGTTGACCCGTCATTAATCGCTATAACCTCGTTTATTAAAGGATGATTTTGGATAATTTTTAAAACAGCTTCTATTCTATTTCCTTCATTATATGCAGGTATTATGCACGATATTCTATTTTTTTCTTTCATTTAGCAGGAAATTGACGAATTTAATTTATAGGTCTCGTTTTGATAATAGTTTATTTGGCAATTATACCAGCTCATTAATTTTTCTCTGTACTTCGATATGCCTGCTGAGCTTTTCTTTTTTAACAGATTTTGGAGCTCTTTAGGGTCCTCGGAGAGATTATAAGCTTCGTCTGGCTCTCCCGTATTTAAATTGACAATATATTTAATATTATTTTTAATTATTCCTATCATAAAATTTTGAGTCTGCGCCATAATAAATATTTCAGAATCTTTTTTCATTATTTCTCCTTGGAATAAATTCGAAGAATTTAAGCTTAAAGTATCTAGTAAAGTCGGCACAACATCAATGCTTTTGACCCTCTCTTTTATTAATTGGCTTTTTTGGCCAGGCAAAAATATAGCTAAAGGAATTTTTATATTGCCTTCATAAATACTCGACCCATGGAATCTGTATCCGTGTTGTTCATTAATCATTTCACCATGATCTGCGATTATTACAACTATCGTATTATTTAGTATATCTTTATCCTCGAGGATCTTTTTTAACTTGCCAATTTGTTCGTCTGCGTAATATATTGAATTATCATATCTATTGATAATTGTTTGGTTATCCTTTTTAGCTACAAAAGTATAAAATGTCCGAAGCGATAGCTTGTCTGGCTTGAAAATGGAGTATTCTTTTGGATAATCATAAGGGTAGTGTGTTGATTGAAAATTAACGTAAAGAAAAAAAGGTTTGGTGCTTGAATTGATAAATGAATCTGCGATTTGGAGTGCTTTTTTATCGTCACTCATGAAACCAAAATATGTATTTTTTGATTCATTGTCATTTAACCCTGTCCAATAAAGGTCAAGATTATCTTTTTTCCAATAATTTTCTAGGTTCAGCCATCTATCATCTTGAGAAGTTATATACCCTGTAGTATAATTATATTTTTTTAAAATATCCCATATAAATTCTCGGGGGTATTCTTCATTAAACGTGTCTCGTATCTTGCTTTTGAGGGGATATCGCGAAGATAAGAAAGCTGTTTGTGCATATTCTGTATGGGTTGCAGAGGAGTATGCATTTTCGAAAGCTATTCCATTTTCAAAAAACCAATCTAGGTTCGGGGTAATGTTTCTTTCATATCCATAGTAATGAATGTGTTCTGGGGAGAGAGATTCAAGCATGATTACAACTATGTTGGGACCTTTCTGTTTATATTTTAGGTTTTCAAAAATTAATTCTGAGGAATTATCTGTTTGGGGAGTTGGCATTAAATCTACTTTTTGAATGTTCATGGCTAGAACATCTGTAAAAGGAGTTGCATTTTGAAGATAAAAATTTGGAATTGTGAAAGCAATAAACACAAAAAATAAGACAACAATTATCATCTTCTTTAATGAAAAAGCCTTGTCTGCTCTTACTTTTTTAGTCGTGAATACTGAGAGAATTGTTGAGATTAAGATAATTAAAAGGGCAGCCAGAAATAAAGAAGGGCTGCTGTTCGACATCCAAAAAAATCCTATTCCTGAGAGAGAAGCAAAACTGCCAAATAAAAATCTTATAAAAGTGCTTATTAGGTAAAAAATGATTATTACAAAACAAACTGAATTAAGTATAATCAAATAATATTTCTCGCCTGTCTTTTTGAATATTAAATTGTTCAAAGAAATTATCAAAACTGCCAAGAAAAAATTAGAAACTGCTGCGCTAAAGACAAAGAGCATATTGTTTAAGCCCTTATAATTAACAATGTTCTCTAGCAGAGTAATAATCGATAAAAAGCCAAAGATTGAAAACCAGACAATCTCTATTTTTTTCATTTTCTTACATATTAACGCCTTATTAAAAACCTGTTGTTTGCTATAAACAAACTGAACGTTGAAAAGGCTTAAATATAGATAATTCGGTTGAAGAATATCGGCCTCATAGTCTAATGGTAGAACACCTCTTTGACGTGGAGGGAGCCCAAGTCCGATTCTTGGTGAGGCCATTTGGAAAAATTTAAATAATTGTTTGGGTTCTTTAATAGGGTATGAAATCTATCTATTTCGTTTGGGGTGGTCTTTTTATCCTAATGATTGGATTAGTGCTTTTTGTATTCAACATAATTTTTGTAAGAGCGGGGAATACATTTACTGTTGAGGCTAATATAAGTGCAAGCGATACTTACACTGCGATAGATGTCGATAAAGGGGCTATCAATTTTGGAAAATTAAAAAAAGGCGAAGCTTCGGATTATCAAACTATAACGATAAACAACACTGGAACTTCAAATGTCTTTATAACTTTAGAACTTCAAAATTATTCTCAGAACATCTTTAATTATATTTATGTGAGAAAATCTCCTGGCAGTGATAGCGATTATGTTCGAATCGGGCAGTTTAATTTTACTCTTTCTAGAAACGATGCACAGGCTTTGAGATTGGTTTTGAATTTAACTAATTATCCCTCGCCTATTTATCAGGACATCAACGGGCATAGAGCAAACGTTCTGACCAGAGCAATGCCTTTAATTTAGAGTAATTCTCCAGACTGGGAATGAATATGTTCTAGTTCAATAATATTGATATATTCTTGATTTTTTATTTTAGAATGAGGTTTTGGTTGATTGTTTTTGTATTAATTTTCACATTTTATTTAAGCAGCGCTTATGAACTTGGGATATCTCCCTCTGATATGGCTTTAGATGGGCGCGCGGGAGAAAAAATATGCCGTGATTTTGCAGTATTTTCAAAAGATTATAATGGAAAAGTGGTCATTGCAGACAGATGGTCTTTCATAAAGAGCCAGAATGCAGAAAATTATAATCTCAGCAGCAAGGAAATTGGCTTAGAAATCAATTACAAAAGAAGTGTTGACCTAAGCGACGAGCGCCTTGAAAGCGAAGTTTGTTTTAAGTTTAATTATGGCGGCAATTTTTATGGAATTTTGCTGTTTAGAACTGAAGAAGGAGATGTTGAAATTGTAGTGCCAATCTATGCCAGTATCACTGGGAACAAAATGCCTGAGAATAATTCGAATGTTACTGATAAAAATGTCTCCTTGAAAGAAAAAAATGACTCTTTTGAGGGGAAGCTTTTTTTAACAGGCTCTGCAATAGGTGCTAGAAGTATCGGTGCAACTGAAATCTCGCTATTAGCTACTCTTCTTCTTTTAGTGATTTTTATAGCACTTCTCAGAGCCCTGAAGAGAAAAGCAAGGAAGAAAGCGAGAAAAGAGCTTCTTAGTTAGTTACTTAGTAAGTTAGTTAATAAGAAAGATTTTTATAGGCAAGAAACATAGATTTTTTGAAAGAGGATTTAGATGAAAAAGTATTTGCTCTTAGTTGAAGATGAGGTGACTTGGGAGAAATTTAAACAAGTTATAAAAAGAGACATTAACAGCGAAATTTTAGCGCTAATTAAACAAAAAATAGACAAAACTTGGAGTAGGAGGGATAAGAATGCTTAATAATATGAAAAAAAGAGGCCAGTTAGCTTTATTTGTAATCCTTGGAATAATAATTATAGGTCTTGCACTCTTTTTTGTCTTTAAACCTAAAATATCGCTGAATAGCCAGATTTCGGAGTTTGATTCTGTATTCAACCAGTATAAGTCGTGTATAGAAGAAACTGCTCGGGTAGGTTTGGATTTGGCTGGAACTCAAGGCGGGAGAATTGAAATCGGAGAATTTATTCCAGGCAGTGACTACGCCCCTTTTTCATCTCATCTCCAATTTTTGGGATTTGAAGTTCCTTATTGGTATTATGTAACTGCAAATGGGATAATCAGGGAACAAGTTCCAAAAAAAGCTGAAATAGAAAAAGAATTGGAAAAGTTTATCGAGAAAAATATTGACTGCAATTTTGATAAATTTTATGCTCAAGGATATTCTATTGATATTGGAATGCCCAAAGCAGATGTTAGCATTTTAGATGACCGAGTTATAACTACTCTTAAAGGAGATATGGTTGTTTCAAAAAATGGCAGCACTGCTGAAAAGAAGGAACAGAAAGCAGAAATAGCGAGTGAATTTGGCAAGTTTTACAATGACGCAATTAGAATTTATAATAAAGAAAAGAATGATTCTTTCTTGGAAAAGTATGCTGAAGATGTTTTGAGACTGTATGCCCCTGTTGACGGAGTAGAGCTGGATTGTTCTCCGAGAATATGGAAATCAAACGAGATTATCGGGGAGCTTAAAACTGGGCTTGAAGCAAATGTGGACCACCTGAAGCTTAAAAGCGGAGATTATACTTTGCAGAAAAAGGAAAATAAATATTTTATAATTGACGAGAAATCCAGCGGGGCAGTTAAATTTTCTTATTCGAAAGAATGGCCAACTAAAATAGAGATACATGGCACAGATGGAGAATTAATGATTGCTAAACCCATCGGCAACGAAGCTGGGCTGGGCATGATGGGATTTTGTTATTCTCCCTACCATTTTGTTTATGACCTGAGTTTTCCTGTGATGGTACAGATTTACAGCGATAGGGAAATCTTTCAGTTTCCAGTTGCTGTTGTTATTGACAAAAATGTCCCGAGAAAATCAATACCAGCAGACTCTGGTCTGGAAGAAGAGGAAAGTTCAGATGTTTGTCAGTATAAAACCCAAGATGTTAAAATTAGTATTTATGATGTAGAATTGAATAGCATAGACGCGAATATAAGCTACACTTGTTTTGAACAAGAGTGTGAATTGGGGGAGAGCAGTAACGGTGTATTTGAGGGCAAGACCCCCGCTTGTTTGTCTGGAATTATAAAAGCAAAAGCGGGCGGATATCAAGAAAGCAAGAAATATTTTTCTAGCAATACTGAGGGAAGTATAGATCTGATAATGGATAGATTATATCTCGCTGAATTGAAAGTAAAAGTTGGTGGTTCTGACTTAAACGGGGAGGCTATTGTTTATTTTGAAGGAGAAAAGAGAGCAGCCGCAGCCTTACCTGAAAACAATAGAGTTGAACTGTCTGAGGGACTTTACAATATCAGCGTATATGTATATGGCAATTCCAGTATTACTATCCCCGCGAGTACTAAGAGGGAATGTACTGAAGTAACTAGCTCTGGAATTTTAGGATTTTTTGGTTCTACAAAAGAACAGTGTTTTGATATAAACCTCCCTGAAACTAAAATAGATAAAGCTTTAATAGGGGGTGGAAAAGCAGGAGTTTACATATTCGCAGATAACCTTAACAAGGGGTCATTAACTCTAAGTGTTCCAGCCATGCCTATCCCAGACTCTCTTGAAAAGCTTCAATACAACTATGAGTCATTTGAAAATGGAGGAGTCTCTATATTAAATGAATAGGCAAAAAATAAGAATGATGATTTGTGTAGTTTTGTTTATTTTAGCTTTGCAGGCAGCAAGTGCTGTAGAATTTAGTGGAAGGAGCTATACGTCAACAATCTCTTCAAATCCCGGCATCTCGAGACCGAGTTTTGAGAATTATTATTCTGGCAGTGGCACCATGCTTGGATTTGATACGTTTTATCCTAGAATAGAAGGAAATAATACCTGCGTGGGAAGACAAGATCTAATGCTTAGAATTCCGACTGCTGGATGCCAACCTTCAGTTGTTAGAAGCGATTTGCTAGCTGAGCAAAATGTGCCGGTATTTTGCCAGATCGAAGCAATAAAGATTAATCCAATTGTTGATATAACTCGAATAAGGGGGATACATTTTGACGCTAAGAAACCGCAGGATGTTTTAGATGTTGGATTTCATCCTTCGCAGGTTGCTTTGAATTCAAGAGAAAAGTTACTTGGGAGCCCTATTGATAGAAACATTGGATATGTTGTGGTAGTCTTAAAGAAGAACGAAGTTGAGAAGAATCTCCCTGAATTTATCAACTTAAATCTTACTGCCAGAATCTCTTATGATACTGCTAACACAATCGGTGTAGGCAGGGCTGAATTTATTTTAAACCCTGTAAGCGATGAAGAATGGGAAAGAGAAGAGAAGAGCAAGCAGAGCTTCTGGAACGGGCGTTATTTTCTTAGATTACTCGAAGCAGAATCAGATTTTGCAGACATAGCAATCTATCAAGGAGATAGAATTGTTGCCCAAACAAGAGTTGTTAAAGGCAGACCTTCTGGTGAGGTTTATCTTCCTGGAAGTTATTGCAGAGCCGGACTTCAAATAGAATATGCGGGATTTAGCGGCGCAGAAAATAAAGCGAGAGTGGAGCTAGGAGAGCCTGGCGGAGGAAGTGATGTTTTTGATGTTTATAAAGGAACTAATTTTTTAAATGGAAAATGCACTGTGAGGGGTGTTGATATAAACTCTACTTTAAATGCTGGAAGTGTCAGTATTGACTGCAGCAATAAACGGATAGTTCTTAAATTAGGATTAAACTTCCCTCAATTTAATGGGAAAAAGCCGATATTCAATAGCACAATAAACATTACTTCTATAGCTTTTGAAGATACAGCTTATGGTGTTAATCAAGATGGAAAATTATTAAAATACAACGGGAGCTGGATAGAAGTCCAAGGATACATTTATGGCCGAGGCAAAACTGATGAAAAAGGCAGAGACCTTGACAGCTTAAAAGATGGATTAATTGCTTATCACAATACTCTCTTTAAGTCTCCTAATAAGGTGCAAAAGCCAGATTATGAAATTGGCGAGAGTACTAAAGCAGTAGATGACGCAATAGCTGGATATGAGAGAATAGTAGAAGAATATCCTGATACGCTGACAGGAGAAAATTCTTCTGTATATTACGGAGAACAAGCTTTAAAAGAGGCGGCGCAACTTGCGCTTGATTCTTCTAGAAGCGATGAAGCTGCGAGATTGATTAATAAATTAATTGAGAAATATCCTAATTCCAATAATCTTGAGAACTATAAAAAAGAATTGGATAAAATTGCTTTGATAAACATCGAAAATGCAAGTGATGTTATTTATATTGATGGAAAATATAGAACGTTAAGGTTAATTAGCATTAGTACTCCCCAGAAGAAATCTTCAGCCACCTTTGTAACTGGCAACGATATTCAAACAGCTGAAGAGGGGGAAATTGGCGAATTGACTTTTGGAAATGAAAAAGTTGGAGAGTTTATATTGGACAAAGTTGAAACTAATAAGATTACATTAACTCCAAGATGCAAAGTTGCCCAAACAGGACGCGCGGGGTCGCAGCAAGGCTACGGGTATCGCGAACAAGGAAAAGTAACTTTGAATTTAGATGATGAGAAGTCTGTGAGTATATGCGGAACTAATGTCAAATTAAATAAAGTTGATGTTGAAAAAGTTGCGATGATAAGATTGAATCCTATAAGCCGCGGGCCTGAAACTGTTGCTAACTTAAGCGTAAATATTGGCATTGAGAAACGGCTAATAAAATTGAATCCTGAAAAATCTTTAGAAAAAATAGAAAACTTAAATAAAACAATTGCAAAATGGGAAAACATTGCTAACAACCTCGGAAAAGTTGTAAAAGGACTAAAGGCAACATGTTTTGCTAGTGCTGGAATATTGACGGTAAAGAACTTTATCAGCGGCCTAAGCGGAGAAGGGCTCGCAAGGCAGAAAGTGATGAGGGGAGATAATGGGTGGACAACTAAATGTTCGCAAATGGTTGAGAGAGGAGAAAAAGGCTATTCAACAATTAACGACTGTTACTTGGGGGAATCTGATAATATTAACAGAGATGTAACAGCTTACAAAGATGCTATTAATGAAGTTAATAAAAACATAAAAGCAAATGAGAAAGTTTATCGGGGAGAAGGATTTTTAGGCGACAAAACAGTAAATAGAGATTCTTCCGCTGCAGAGTACAGGCAGCATCTTATAGATAGATATGGAGATAAAAAAGTTACAGCTAATGGCAAAGAAGTAACTGTCAGCGAACTTCTGAAGAATAAAAACGGCTATCAGGATTCGGAATATAGCTATGACCAACTAAGAGAGATGGAACTTAATTTAATATTAAGAGAAAAGGGTTCTGCCGGTGTTTCTAATAATTCTCAGCAGGAATTACAGAGCATTTTTGAGAGAATTAAAGATAATCAAGATCTGAATGAAAAATTAAAGAAAAGTTCTGGAACAAACGCTAGACTTCCTATGGACCTCAATGCTGATAAGCAAAAAGAACAGGCGGGGAACGTAATTCCGATTAATAGAGTCAATGAAAAATTGGCAGAAGCTTTAAAATCTGGGGCAAACGGCGATAATATTAATGATGTTGTGTTCATGGAGGTTAAACCTGGGACCAGGACTCCTAGAAACGCGCAGGGGGATGAGTCTGGCGGTGGCGAACCTCTAGAACCGGGCACTTATGTAGCTGGGGTTGGAATGAATTCTCAAGGGAATTATGTTATTAGAAGTATTGTAAAAGTTAATGAATCAGAGTCTCCTACTAAGACTTTAAACTCTAACGAAGTAAACAATTTTGCAAACACTTTCAGCCTCGGAGCAATTACTCCCCGGTCAGGTATGACTTATAATAATAAATATCTGAATCCTAAGGTGAGATATTATGACAACGAACCTTACAAGGGAATGCCTGCTTTAGTTCCGTTTGATATCTCAAGAGGATGGTATGCTGCTACGAGACAAACATTGCCTGCTTTTGGAGGAACTTCTCAAGGGGCATTTGAATCTTCTGGCAGGGTTGTTAATTTCTGGCTTTGCAATGTTGGTAAAAATGGCAGAGAGCAATTTAATGAGGGAATGGGCGATGATATATGCGAGCAATTTAATAGTTACAGCGGGCAGTCTTATTCATTCTCTGGCATCAACGACCCTAAAGAAGTTAAAGCGTTAGTTGAAAAAGCTAAGAGGGCGCTAGAAGAAGCTGCGAACCAATACGGAAACAAGCAAGTTGTCATAAACGGCTTTAAGGTAAGCGATGTCACTAGCGCAGCTAATGTTCCTTCTGTTCAATGTCAGGACTTTATGAATCCTAAGGACTGTTATGTTTTATTCAATGTTTGTGACCCGGTTATATGCCCTGCAAGTAGATGTAATCTTGGGGGGCAATATCAGGTTGCAGATGTTATACAAAGCGGAATAATCGGCAGTACGTTACTTTGTTTGCCTAACATAAGAGAAAAGATAATTATTCCCTTATGTTTAACAGGGATACACGCAGGCATTGAATCGTATGTTTCTATATTAAAGAGTTATAGAGACTGCTTGCGAGAGAGCATTGACACTGGCAAGGTTGTTGGAATCTGTGACCAGATAACTTCGATTTATTTGTGTGAATTTTTTTGGAGGCAAGCTGCTCCTGCTGCAAATGTGATACTGCCTAAATTAATAGACTCTATTTATAGAGGCAAAACAGCAAGAGGCGGAGGAGAGTATCTGACTGTACAGGGAGCTTGGAATAATATGCAAAATTCTATTGATTATTTTAAGAATACATATGCTGTAAATTCACTTAAAGCTTTTCAAATAAGGTCTGTTGAAGAAGCTGGCACTCCTTTCTGCAAGGCTTTTATCTCAGCTAAAGCTCCAAAAAAATTTAAGAGTTTAATAGAGCCTGATAGCCCGCCGCAATTCAATGCATGGTTTAGCTCAATAAAACTAAATGACGCGACAATATCTTCTTTTGACCAATATAAAGTATTTTACCATATCTTTGCAGGCAAGGATTCTGGGATTAGTTATAGAGTTTATTTGAAAAATCCTCCGACAAGTTCATACGTCTCGATTCCAATCGAATATACTGTTCCCGAGTCTTCAGGCTACATTGCTAAGGGAGAATACAAAACAGAGACTAAAGATTTTGCAGCTCCTTCTGGATATAAAGAGTTATGTGTCTCAATAAACGGCGAAGAAAACTGCGGGTTCAAGCAGGTTTCCAGCAGCTTTGCAGTTAATTATGTAAGAGACAAATATGTGCAGAGCGAAATAGAAAAGACAGATATAAGCTCAGAAAGAGAGTGCATCAGCGGAGGGACAAATATGGGCGCCATCTTGGCTAATACAAATCCACAATCTGCTGTTGAAGAGTCTTTACTTCCTGAAAACTATAAGCGCGGAATTGTCAGAATTTGTTCGACTAGCAATCCCGGGATTTCAACAGACCCTACAAGATTTCAAGATGTAGGTTACTGTAATGACATCAAGGTAAGATGCTGGCTAGACAAAAAAAGTGTTGATAAAAGCATTACTGCTGGAAATGAATTAGTAAAAAATCAGACTCTAACTGAACTTGAGAGAAATCAAATCGCAATTCTTCAAAACGAAAGTGAAATTTTACCTGAAGATACAATAAACGCCAAAATCAGAGAATTTAATGGCCGCATAGACAAATTCAGCGGTGTTCTGGACTGGGGAGATGTTAGCGCGCTTTTGAATGATGTTGAAAGTGTTTTAATGAAAACATATTTTAATAAGCAAAAAGTTCAACTTTTGCAGATTGAAGCTCATGCTTTAGACAAGTTCGCCAGGAGTCAAATAAATAAAGAAAAAACAGGCAGAACAAGCACCACGATTAGCACAACGCCAACTACAAAACCAGCCGCAACTCCCGGTGCAACCTCAAATACGGCTACTGCTACTGTATATACTCTTCAAGGAACTGGAGCAGCTAAAGGACTGAATACAGGGGTAAATGATTATACTTATATTTTGAAAAATAACGCGAAAATCACGCCAGAGATTTATATTCATAGGGGTTTATCATCTTTCAGTCCTAGCGAACAAGTGAGTGTCATGATCAAAGAGTCTGGAAATGAAAAAATAATAGGAATAGTAGACTTAAGTTATAAAAGTACTAACTATCTCGGGAAAATCATTTTAAATGAAGATGCTAGCCACTCTATCGGCGAGGGAGATTATAATGCAATTCAAAATGCATTCATAAACACAAATGTGCCTGCGGGAAGTGATTTTACACTTGTAAAAAGGCAGACTGGACCCTCTTCTACCTCAATCAGCAGCGCACAAACTCAAAACGAATTTACTTTAGAAGGGACTGAACGGAGCTATACTCCAACTGAAAGCAGAATTAATATTCTTTATAACGGAATCAAAACAGGAATTTATATTTCTAATAATAAAGTTTATGCTGCTAATTACGTATTGGGCGGTGCTGAACAGGGCAGTAGTCTTATAGGAAATATTCGCCACAGCAGCGATGGAAATGATAGAATTTATCTTCTCCCCGGTAAAATTAGCGAGTTTTATTATAACAATATTAATGGGACTTATATAGAAAAATCAGGTGAGGAGAATGCTGAAAGGAATCTTAGATTAATCAAATGAAACATCAAGTTATAGACAATCCTGTTGATTTTATTATACCTGCACAGAATTGTCTAGATAGAAAATTTTGAACAAAATATGCCTCAATCATCAGAATTCTCTGTAAAAATAATTTCATTATAAATATTTTGCAAATTTTCCGATAATTTTTTCTATTATTTTAGATAAAGAAGAACGGTCTTTCCATTCATAATAATTAAAAGAAATTGTTTTCGCTAGCATTTCTTCGAAATAATTTTGCAGGGCAGAGATTATCTTCTTGTCTCTTCCTAAAAGGTTTATTTCATATTGGTGAACAAAACTTCTATAATCTAGATTTGATGAACCTAAAATGAAGAAATCATTATCTACAATTAATAGTTTGGCATGTAAGGTTTTTGGTTTGTAATAATAAAATTCTAAACCTTTTTTGTATAACCCCCCCAAATACCTATTTCTTACAATGTCTGCAATGCGCACATCTGATATATACGGTAGAATAATTTCTATCTTCACCCCTTTTTTTGCAGCTTTTGCAAATGCTTTTCTGATACGAATGGACGGAACAAAATAAGGGGTGACAACGCAAATTCTATTTTCTGCTTGTTTAATCAATTCAATATACTTTTTTTCAGTATGGCGATGCGAAGGGCGGGGATGGTCTTGCAGAATTTCAAAACTGCTGTGAATTAATTTTTGCATTTTCTTTTTTATAAAATGACTTGAAATTTGCCAATGATGATTAAATGACTCCCGTAATGTTTTTGACAGAGACCCTTCTATTCTGATTACTAGCTCTCTCCAGTTCAAGCAGGAGGAAGTTATGTTTAGTGAGCCGATGTAAGAGATTTGATCATCTATTAACAACAGCTTGCGATGGTCTCTTTCGTGATTTTTATTAAAAATATTTAAGACATACATGAACTCTCTGAAATATTTTACTTCCCCCCCAGCTTTTATAAAATCTTCGAAATATTTCTTTTTTGCGTCAGCTCCCCAAGCATCTAAAAGAAGCCTGACCTGTACTCCTTGTTTTGCCTTATTTGTCAATGCTTTCCTAAAAGCCGCGCCTATTGAATCTTGAGCGTAGATATATGTTTCTAAAAAAATATATTTTTTTGCTTTTTTAATATCCTTGAGCATCTGCCGATAGACTTTCTTGGGCTGAGAAAATATTGTGAATCTGACCATTTTTTGCAATGAAAGCATTATTTATATTCTTATTGATTTTGAGCTGAAAAGAAGATAGATCTGGAGGCTATGTTCTTACTCACCTTGACCAATTTAAAAGACTAATTAAATACAACTTTTGTACAAGATTATACATAGATTAGAATATAAAAAGGCCGGCTTTGACTTGGTGGCAGATGCAAATAAAATTAGTTCACAAAAAATAAAACATTCAGAATAACAAGAAAAAATAGTTGAAGTTGAGCTTAGCTCTGTGAAAATTCAGCAGCCAATCATAGAAAGCCAGGTTTCTGTGAGCAAAGATGGCAAATGGCTTATACAAAACCATTATCACAGATTTGAAGCCTGTTTCTTATTTTGAAAAGTTTTAAGCATAGATAAAGAGGAATAAACCTAAAGGGGAGAAAGAGGCGATTATTTCTTAATGTACGTTAAATTAGATGAGTTTAAAATTATATGCAAAAAATTTTTAATTTTCAGCTTATATGTAGTAATTGCGTAGTAATAAAATTTATAAACAACAAGTTATATATCTAATTATGTCTGAAAAGTTTTATAATTTAGAAAGGGTTAAACTTAGACGAAGAACATTCTCTCAATTAAAGAGTGATATCTTATTTGAAAAATTATTCTTCGATTTAATAAGAAAGAATTTATGCCATGGGCAAACTGTTTTAGACATAGGAACTGGAAATGGCTATGTATTGAAGGAGCTTGATCTAAGATTTCCCGAACTTGAAGTTAGTTTAGTAGGTTTAGATAAGTCTACTGCTATGATTGAAGAAGCTAGAACGTTATGCCCTCGCGGGAATTTTTATGTTGGTGATAATTTTGATTTGCCTTTTTTGGATAATCAATTTGATTTAGTAACTGCTAAGAATGTTACCAGATTCTCACCGGACGAAGTTTATAGGGTTATAAATTCTGGTGGAGCTTTTATATTAAGAGAATATGGGAAGGGAAAAGGTTTAGTTGAGATAGCGGATATGTTCTCAAGCAGACTAATAAGGTCAAGAGATCCAAATTTCTATTTAAGAACTTTACAAAGAGCCGGCTTCATTGAAGTAAGTCTACAACAATATAAGTTCTTAAGAAAGTATTCATTGCATAATTTGTTAGCAATATTAGAATCATTTCCATTTATTAAGGGTTATTCAAAAAGAGATGTGGATAGAATATGTAAGAAATATTCTTCGGAAGGGAATATAATGATAACTTCTGATCCGATAATTGTAACTGCGAGGAAAAATGAATGAATTAGATCTTATCATTATCGGAGCAGGTCCCGCAGGGATGTCTGCTGCTCTTTTTGCACAAGGAGATGAATTGAAATTCAGCCTTATAGAAGAAGGAAAACCCTGTGGGTTTGTCGAGAGAGTTATAAACACAAATTTTACTAACTTAGAAAACTATTTGGGTATTTATGGGGTTGACGGTACTGAAGTTCAGAGAATTTTTGCAAAACATCTTGAATCAAGGAAGATACCTATTGAAAGTGCGAGAGTAAATGAATTAATGGATGAGGGCAACACACTTACTCTGAGAACTGATGCTGGGAACATGGCATCGAAAACAGTAATTTTAGCTACAGGTACTAGACCGAAAAAGATAATTGTTCCGGGAATAAAAGATGTAATGTCCCGGGTTTATTACTCGGTTGATGAAGAAACTTTTAAGTCATATAATGGCAGAGAAATTTTAGTTGTGGGTGGAAGAAATTCTGGAGTTGTTACCGCAATAAGATTAAAAGAATGGGGTTGCAAACCGATTGTAATTGAAAAGAGTTCAGTTTCGACTGCTAAAAACAGATATATTGAGCGTCTTAGGGAACTTAAGATACCTTATTTATTTAGTTCAGAATTAGAGAGAATTACTGAAGAAGGGGCATTACTCGCAGCACATATACGCGTTGGAGATTCTAGGAGACTATTTAATCCCGCAGCAATTGTCGGTTGCATTGGTTACGTACCTAATAATGAACTAGCTTTATTGCTAGGATTATCGGTCGATAAAGATGGATATGTAATTGTAAATAGAGAAATGCAAACATCAAACGAAAGAGTATTTGCTGCTGGTGATTTAAATGGAGGGGTAAAAATGATAGCTGTAGCAGTAGGTGAAGGTGCGACAGCCGAATATTATGTAAATTCATTAGTGAGGTCAAAATGGAAAAGAGAATAGGATTATTGTTTGATTGTTTAAGGGCACCTTATGATACAGCCCATATAATGCAAGTTGCGACAGCACTCGGTATTTGTGATTTATATACTTCTGGAAATTCAATTAATACCAACCATATAAAAGTTGTTAGTAAAGTTAGATCCTGGGGGATAACACAAATTCCCGATTTTGAGCACTTCACAACTTTTGAAAACGCTATTGAAGAATTACATAGGAGAAATAAATATCTTGTAGGCACATCTCCCCATGCCAGAGATGATATTTATACGGCAAATTTTACTTCAAGAGACACAGTAATAGTTTTTGGAACAGAATCATCAGGATTAACAGAAAGAAAGGCCAGTTTATTAGATAAAGTTGTAAGAATTCCAATGGTTGAACAATGCAAATTTCTTACATTACCCACCGCAGTTCCCGTGATAGCTTATGAATTTTATAGACAATTAAGGAGTCAAGAAAATGGAAGGATGCCTAAAAGATAAGGTTATTTATATTATTGGAACCGGTGCAAGAAAAGTATCGCAAATTCCAAGAGCAATCAGAGAGTTTACTTCAGATGGCGCAAGAGTATATACAATGTTATCAGAAATGGGAAAAAGAGTATCCGGCTCTTCTTTATCTGATTTCGAGATTAAAGACAATACAATCGTTGCAGGTTATTCCTATAAAGAAGAGGATCTCCCATTAGAAGATATTGTACTGGTGGCACCATGTACATTTAACACTTTGAATAAAATGGCTAGTGGAATTGCTGACTCATATCCATTAACAATAGTTGCTACAGCAATTGGAGCAAAGAGAAAAGTTATGATCGCCCCAGCCATGCAGAACAATCTTTGGTATCATCCCATAACCTCTGAATCGCTTAAGAGATTGGAGCAATGGGGGTGCAAGATTATCTGGCCAGTAATTGTTTTTGATAATGTTACTATGGCTCCAATAGAAAAAGTATCTGATTCAGTATATCATGAACTAATAGGCGTAAGATTTGATGCATGTCAATTACCTGCCGATAAGGATTTTGATAGACTTGTTTCTGAATATTACACTGAGTTTAGAAGAACCGGAGAAGAGTTATTGGAAAATGGGCTGACAAAAGGGAGCGCCGGATGCATGAGTATGAGAATAAATAAGGGAATATTGGTAACTTCGAGCAGATCGCAAGTTGGAAGCCTTTCCAAAGATGAAATTTCATTAATAAAAAAGGTCGAAAATAAAAAAATTATCTGGCAAGGCAGAAAGCAACCTTCTTCAGAGACTCCAATTTTAACAGAACTATATAATAGGTTTATGGGAATAAAAGCACTAATTCACAGTCATTGCCTCAGAATAACTTATGATGATAAGATGCAAAGATATTGTACGCAGGATTACGTACGATATGGTGTATTTGGCGAAGTTGAGAAAGCATCTGCGATTATGGAACAAAATGACGGATTTGTAATTTTAAGATATCATGGCGAAGTGATGTCTGGAATGAACCTACGAGATTCTTTATCAAAACTCAGAAGAAGGTTAGAGGAAGCACATGGAAGATAAATTAGTTTCTCTTCTTGCAGGACCTACTGATAAAACAAAAATATTCAGATTCACTTCAATCTCACCCCAAACATATGAAGAATATCTAGCAAGATTGGCTGTTTCTTTAGTTAAACATATTAGGGTAGCAAATGTAATACCTGATAAAGGAGTGCCTCTTGATCTTGCAAAAAAATTCAGAGAAGCAGGGGGCAAGGTATGCGGATATCTTCTAACAGAAGGATTGGAAGATTTTAAAGAGAATTTTCAATATTGTGATAAGATTATCGAATTTGATGGCGGCTGGAGTGCATTGAACACTTGTCTTAGTTTGAAAGGTGACATAATTACAGTAATCGGAATGTCTCCGGGAACAAGCGTTGAAATTGCATATACAAAGTATCATAAAAGATACTTAGGAAGAAATATACCTATTCTTATTGATGTAAATTTAGCTCCCTGGACATTTCCAGAAGCTATATCTGAAGATATTGATTTAAGATATTTTAATGATCTAGGACAATTAGAAGAATTATTAGAAAAAATAAGGAGCAGCAGAATATGAGAATTTTATATATCGGGAAGTTTCAACCTTTTCATTTAGGTCATCTTAGAGCGATCAGTCTAATAAGAGAATTATCAAATGATATTGTATTAGCCATTGGGAGTCCAAGAAATAACCAATATTTTAGTTTAGATGAACGAATTAGAATGGTCATGAAAAACACTTCAATATGCCCAAAAATAGTCGATGATTTGGAGAGAGACCACCCAATGTATAATAATTGGGGAAGATATGTACTGAAAGTTACAGGAGATGTGGATATTGTAGCAACAGGGAATCCAATTGTAAATGAAGACTTCTCTCATGAAGGAAAACATATATTATTTTTTAACAGAGACGAAAAAAAATTGAGTGGAACTATAGTAAGGAAATTAATTGAATCGAAAGATCAGTCATGGGTATCGCTAGTCCCGGATAATTCTGTGGAAATTATCAAGACTTCAGAATATTACGCGAGGTATAACTATGAAAGAAGATAGAATTGCCAGAAGAGGTTGGAATTTAATAGCTTCTTCTTTTCAGAAAAGATATAATATCGAGGTCTCGCCGATTGTGTATTCTCCTTTTGGACCTACCGAAGAAGAATTGAATCTGCTTGGGTCAAAAAAAGGTAAAAAAATAATTGACCTCGGGGCAGGGGGTTGCCAGAAAGCAATTTATTTAGCAAAGCAAGGAGCCTTGGTAACGGCATTTGATATTTCAGAAGAACAGCTTGAATATGGGAGACGTCTTGCAAAAGAGCATAATGCTCGGCTAGATTTTGTAAGAGGAGACTTTCAATCATTGGGAGTCAGATTTCCACCAGAAACTTTTGATGTTGCATATTCAATTTTTGCTCTGCAATACAGCAGAAACGCGAGTATTTTAAAGAAAACTTTTAAAGAAGTTCATGGAATTCTAAAAAGAAGAGGAGTGTTTGTTTTTAGTTTAGATCATCCTTTTAGAAGTATTGGTTTTTGGGATTTAAGTAGGAATAGATACGTTATAGACGACTATTTTGACAGGAGAGAAAATGAATGGGAATATGAATTCCCAGAATCAGGCGTTTCAGGAAAGTTTAAGGGGGCATGCTGGACACTTTCTGAACTGATTAATGGATTGATTGAAACAGGATTTGTATTGAAAAAGATTTTAGAACCAGAGCCCATATTACGAAAAAGGTATTTTGATCAATTCGGGGTGGACTCAAGGTATGGGAAAAACAATAGAAAAGATCCATTTAATTTTGAGAATCTTAAAAGAATACCCGGTACTTTAGTTGTCAAAGGAGTTAAACAAAAATGAAATTATACAAAGAACTATCAAAAATATATGACTTGCTTTATTCATATAAAGACTATGACTTGGAAACAGAATTCTTGATGGCAAACCTTCCAGCAACAACCGAGCCGAGATTATTGGACGTGGCGTGCGGAACTGGAATGCATTTAAAAGCTTTAAGGCAAAAGTTACCCTTTGCTATTTTAGCAGGAATAGATATTAATCGAGAGATGTTGAATGTCGCACTTTCAAAAAATTTAAATGCAAGATTGGTGCAAGGGGACATGAGAGAGTTTAATTTGGGTCAAAATTTTGACATTGTATATTGCCTATCAAGTTCAATTCAATACAACACATCTAGAGAAGATCTTAGAAGAGCCATATCTTCTATGAGAAGACATACAGTTAATGGAAAAGTTATATTCGATTTATCCTATTGCGCAGAGAGATGGAGAGAAGGATACACAAATATAACTGCCAATAGTGATGGTAGATTGGATGTAGCTGAACTTTATACTTCTCATTCAAGCGGAGGACTTTCATATTGGAATCCTTTGTATCTAGTTAAAGATAGAACAACTGGGGAAATAGATATGCATGTTGATAAACATACAATCAAGTTATGGAGTATGACTGAAGTAAAAGATGTTTTAGATTCAGATAATATACCTTATATTGTAAGATACGATTTTAAACAAAGAAAAAAAAGTTTGAAAGTGCCGATATTTATTTTAGAAGGAATTAAAAACTAATATGTTTCTTTAAATATATGAAACGTAAGATATTGTCTTTTATCTCAAGTAATAATAAATTATTAGCTTTATTCAGTAAGCCACATCCAGAACATGGGGGCGGGGGATGGTTCGTAGTCACCGGAGGAGTTGAAGGCAACGAGACACTCGACAATGCAGTAAAAAGAGAGATAAAAGAAGAGACAAATCTTGATGCAAGAGAGGTCTTCGAGTTGAATTGGGGCTCGATATATGAATGGGCTGGAGAAGATTGTGAAGAATCAAATTTTATATCTTTTGTTGATAACGGAGATATAAAATTAAATGAAGAGCACTCAGAATTTAGATGGCTAGATTTAGATGAATTTGTCATATTAATAAACTGGGGCGACGACAAGAAATTATTAAAAAAGGTTCTTAAGAGTGCCTTGAAAAAAAGATTATATTTCAAAAAACTTAACACAATTGATTATAGAAAGAAAGACTAAGAATAATAGATAATAGAAAAGACTTAATCGAATCATTTTCCGGTATGCTTATTATAATTTTTGAATAACTATTTCTCGGAGATCTGAAAATCTTACGCTCGCATCTTTTAGGCTCGCTTTCCAAAAAACAAACCCCCCTATCCCTCGTACATTTCATTTATTCCTCTCGTTTTCTGATAATCTCTTTTTGATTTCCTGCTTCGCTTCAAACCTTGTTATTTTGCATGAAACAAACCTTTCTGACAAGCTAAAGTCAACTTGTAAGCTTAATCGCCCGCCCAAATCCCTTTATTGCATTTCTTATAGCTTTCTTGTTAGCTCTTTTCTTATTTTTCTAATTTAATCTATACAAATCTTATATAGAATTAGTCTTTTGTTTTGGTCAAAAGAGTATAATGCGGGGACTAGGATACATAAGAGAACCAAGGTTCCCTGTTGTTCAACCTTCCTTTAAATGTCCGCAGGCTTGCGGGATTTCACAAATCCTCTCGGATTTGGCAGAGCTTTCAGCTCTGAAATGCGGGGACTAGGATTCGAACCTAGGAAGGCACTAAGCCACAACGGCCTAAACGTTGTCCGTTTGACCACTCCGGCATCCCCGCATATAAAATCTATTTTGAAGGATGTTTTAAATGTTTAGATTGAAAATTATTCTCCCTTGAGATTATTTTAACGGAGCACCCGCTTCTTCGAATTTGATTTTCGAATTAATTAGTTTTCCAAGAACATCTGCAATCTTAGAAATTTCAACACGAACCTGCTTTCCGCTATCCCTATCTCTTAATGTAACTGTTCCGGTCTTGAATGTCTCTCCATCGATAGTTATGCAAAATGGAATGCCTATTTCATCTGCTCTCGCATAGCGCCTACCAATGCTACCAGAATCATCATAAAAAACGTCAAGCCATGCTTTTTTTAACATTTTAACAACACCTTCAGCAATGTCGGGCATTTTTTCTTTATTAACTAAAGGCAAAACTGCACAGTCATGGGGTGCTAATTTGGGATTTAAAGAAAGATAAAGGCCTTCTTTGCCTTCTTTCAGCGCATGCTCTAAAATAGTATACAACGTTCTATCAACGCCTGCTGAGATTTCCCAGATATGGGGTATTATTTTCTTTCCGGTTTCTGGATCTGTATATTCAAGATTTGTTTTTGAATTAGCCATGTGACCTTTTAGGTCATAGTCTGTTCTGTAGTTATTGGCGATTAATTCAAGCCATCCAAGAGAAGTTTCAACTTCAAAATCAAATGTCGCTAAAGAATAAAATGCTCTTTCATCTTTGTCAACTTCTCTAAAGCGCATCTTTTCCAAAGGAATGCCCATTTTGTTCCAGGTTTGTTGTGTTCTTGCTAAAAAATAAGCAATCAATCTTCCAGGAACAATTTTCTTGCTTGTGAGCTCTGAGGCTGTGAACTTCTCAGTTTTTTCTTTTCCGAGCATTAAAACATTTACTTCATAGTCTTCAACCTCTTCAAAGTTTTCAATTTCATTAATTTTCTCAGGGTCAAAGAAAATCTCTGCTTCCATTTGAGAGAATTCTATTGCGCGCGTGATGCTCTGCCTTGGCGAGATTTCATTTCTAAAAGCGCCGCCAATTTGCGCGATTCCCTGCGGCAGTTTTAGGCGCATTGTCTTAACCATTCTTGCAAAATTTAAAAAGATTGACTGGCAAGCTTCTGGCCTCAAAAAAGTCTTAAATTCTCCCTCTTTACCAATAACAGATTCAACCATCATGTTAAATTTAGAAGCCTTGCTGAATTCTCCTTTGCATTTAGGGCATTTTATTTTATTTTCAACAATTAGTGTGTCTAATTTATCTAAAGGCGAAGATTCAGGTACATTTTTTCCAATCGCTTCTGAAATAATTTTGTCAGCTCGTTCGTATTTTTTGCATTTTGTGCACTGCACAATCGGGTCTGCGAACGACTTTAAATGACCGGAACCTTCAAAAACTGGTTGGGGGAGGATTTTAGAGCCATGAATTTCAAGCATGCCCTCTTTTTGCACCAGTTCGTATCTCCAAAAATTAACTATCTTTCTTCTTATTGCTTGGCCTATTGGACCGAAGTCCCATAACCCTGCGGGCGAATTTGGGTAGATTTCTGCTGTTGGATAAAATATACTTTTTCTTGAAGCAAGCTCTATAATTTTATTGTAATTCGTTGATTCCTGCTTCTTATCTCTAGATTCTTTTTTTTCTGCCATATTAATAATTCTAAACAAGCATACTAAAAATTTCTAATTTCTAAAATAATAAAAAAGATTAATTTATCTTTACTTTAACTTTGCCGCGGCGTCTTTTGAGAGCACTTTCCAGCATTCATGGGGTCCTGCAAGGGATTTTGCAACTGCAAAAAATCTGCCGCCCTTCTCTACAACCCTATATTCTTCAGCCTGAAACTTGCTTTTCGTCTTGACGTCGTAGAACTCCATTTTAGGTTTCGCCATCTTTAACCTCCTGTGAATAAAGAAAGAAAATAAGGGCTTATAAACCTATTGGGATTGTGTAATTTTGAGATTATAAAATAAATAAACAGCAAATCAAAACAAAAAGTTTAATTTAAGCTTTTCTTTATGCATTTATGGAAAATAAGACTCTATTATTACTTTCTTTATTATTAACTATACTGGGGATTTTTATTCTTTTATTACTGATTTTTACCATTCAGCCTTTGAAAATTTCTGAAAAGTCTGAATTGAACAACTTTCAGGATAATCAAAAATTTTTAGTTGAAGGCTTTGTGACAAAAGAAATCACCAACAAGAATTCTAAAACTCTGATAATAAATAACAAAACTCGCCTTATTTGCGCAGGTTGCCAAGAAATATCTTACTTAAATGAAAATATTTCAGCAATTGCGATGCTCGAGAGATTCTCTGATAAGTCTTATCTAAAAATACTTAAAATAAAAATTCTAAGAAATTAAAAAAATCTACACATTTGGTTTGCTGGAGCGAGAAAGAAGGCAAGTTTGTTTTTATGATGAAAATGCGTATCTGAGATTACAAATGTTTTCATTTTGTTAATCTTTCTCAAGGAGCCATTTCCAAATAGGCTTAATAATAACCTTCTTGTCTCCAGAGGTAAACTCTTCTTCCTTGTCAAGAGTTAGAATTAAGCCTTCTTTTAACTTATATTCTTTAAGTGCTTCAACTAAACCCTCTCCGCCAATTCAATCAATCGAGGTTTAAGCTCCTTAACATATTTATCAAAATCTTCTTTATTGAAAGGCCTGATAACTAACGACCTAACCTCAGAATATTGAAAATCCAAATCTTGAAGCTTATCTTTTGTCAAAACAAGATTGTCTTTATATTTTTCATAATTCTTTATTGCAAACATCAACTTTTCCTTCGTTTCTTTTAATAGATCTTGGGGTTTTATTTTGAATTTGTTATAAATGAATAAAAGATCAATTGCGTCTCTTGATTTAATCGCTTTTCTCGTTAATAATGAACGAACTTTTTCAACCACTATCTCCTTAACATCATAAACTTTCATTTCGGGTAATTTGTAAAAATCAAGAAATTCTTTGTAGTAGATTTGATCCTCTTTTGAGAATTGACTAGATTTTATTAGGGGATTCAATTCTTTAGTTTGAATATCAAAATCAATCTTTTCTAAATAATTTATCTGAATTTTTATAAAAGAAGACTTTCTCGTTAATACTGAATCATAATAAACCTTGAAAGTCACAAGTTTATTATTCCCTCCGAGTTCAACATATTTTTTATCCGCTTTATCTAATTTAAAGTCAAAACCGATTTTCTCAAGTTGCTCTCCAAAAATATCGATTTTATCTTTGCAAATCTTCTTTATGTTATTTGTTGATTTTCCGCCCCATAGCTTTTGATCAATAAAGGTTAAATCGATATCTTCTGAAAATCTAAAATAATCAAGATACGCCTTAGCAAGGCAGGTTCCTCCTTTGAATGCATAATCTTTAATATTTAACTTTGATAGAAGTACATTCAAGTAAAAATCTTTTTCGATAAGTTCCATTGCAGTTATATTTGTTTTGTCTTTAATAGAATTCAGAAATGCCTTAAATTTCTCTTTATCAATTTCCATTATAGTTCCTCTTCAATCCTCTTTTTTATTATTCTTGGATATTTAGTTGATTCCTTTAGAAGAATTGACTTATTAAATTTATATTCATTTAAGCTCACATTCTTCTTTAAATAAAGCATATCCAAAAGACTCTTTTCTATCTTGCTGTAATAAAGAAAAATCCTGTTCTCGGTTTTTTCTTTCTTTATATCGAAAAACAAGTTAGAGTTTAATTTTATAAAAAAGAAACTCGAACCAGCTATTTTCATTGGCTTTACTCTATTAAACGTGTCGTTAATAACAATGTTAATTGGAAAAACTTCATGCGTCTCCCCTAAAAACTTCAAAGCAGTATTTAACCCAAAATACCATTTAACCTTCTTTTTCTCTAATCCTAGAGAAAGAAGTTCATAAGCAGAATATTTTAAAGTATTGAGCTTCTTTTCCTCATATCCCTTCAAATAATAAACTCCTCTAAATATCGTTACAAGATATCCTCCGTTTAGCAGTAGCTTTCTAAGCTTAAATTTATCAATTTTATACTTATTAGCCAAGCTATCTAAATCTGCTCTTGTGAGGATTTTACCCCTAGCTTCTCTTAATATTGTATCTATCTTATTCATATTACAATTCCAATATTTATTGGAAATATGATATCTATATAAACCTTATCATTTTAAGTTTTGTCTTCTATAAACAAATTCAGGTCTTAATTTTTTGAGCATAGCATAAAAATTATAACATTACCTTTTGCTTAACATCCAAAAAATTGCGCTTATCTAATTATAACTTCAGCCTTGATGGAGCTCTTAAATACATATTATTCTTTCAACTTTTATGTTAATTGAGCTTATTCTCGCGCTTCTCGCAGGAACTCTCGCAGGCACGTTTACAGGCAAAGCAGACGCAAAATCAAAATAAATTTCTCAAAAAAGCAATTTATATTACAAAAACGGATATTGTTAAGATACTATGATATAATTGTCTCGGACAAATTTAATCAATCCCAATAATTTATTTCTTTTCAAAGGAATAATTATCCCCGCCATCTCTGCCGGTGTTTTTCCTTTCAGTTCTTGATGTGAGTTTACAAAGTTATGGATCACTCTTTTCAAATCCAGAAAAACTTTGGCTCCATCAAAACTTCCAAAACCTCCACGAATATTTTTTATTCTGTCTTTTGTTTTTCCATTGTATCTTTCGATTGGGTTATTATTGTGTTCAAGATTATATTTCTTGCAAGCAATTGGCACACCAAAATGGAGTTTGCAAACTCTTGAAAATAATTTGCTGAAAGCAGATTTGTAATTTGCAAATTTATCACAAGTGAACTCAATCAGTTTTCTGTTCTTGACTTTCTTATGTTTTTCTTTTTTGTAAATATCCAACATCTGTTCGTAGCAGGTATCTTTAATTTGTTTTAGAAATTCATAGCACTTTCTTTTTGTTCTTTTATCGACGAAAGAATGAGCTAAAACAAATTTTGTTTTACTATCGATGGCATTCAAATCGTAATTATCCTCTCCAGAAACTTTAACATATTTTTCATCATAATGAATTCCTCCTTTTATTTTTGGCTCAACATTTTCATTTATTGGATTTTAAAAAAATAGAATATTTGTTGCACCATTCTCGAATTGCTTCTCTACTAACCTTAACACCATCATGCTGCCAGAGATGGTCTTTTACTTGAAATAAAGATAACCCCTCATTATGCAAATGAATTGCTCTAACAATATCTTTTTTGTTGTA
>Ga0233422_10000228_pt1 | contig 29738 bp, 39 predicted proteins | sample Watercolumn_Mata_2_FD_182724 | JGI IMG/M metagenome (GOLD analysis project Ga0233422, IMG submission 182724) | Freshwater microbial communities from Lake Matano, South Sulawesi, Indonesia - Watercolumn_Matano_2014_110_MG | ecosystem: Environmental > Aquatic > Freshwater > Lake | place...
TTTCTCCTCAACTTCTGGGTGGGCAAGGTACTGGCCAATGTCATACATTAACTTCATGTACCTACCATACCCCCAAATACCCTTGAAAAGAAAGTGTTGACGGTTACGCAACATTTAACTCCCTAAAGGAGTCCAATATGTTTCGGAACTTATGCAAAGGCAAAGAAGGAAAGAAATATTTTGAACAAGAAAAACAATATTTTTATTGCTGCTCTCGGAAATGAGATTGCCACCTATTCAACATTAATGAGATCGCTTGATAGCTCCCTAGGAAATAGACTTGAAAAAATTGCAAAACTAATCGCGGAAAATAACTTCAAAGTGAATAACAAAATTGAAGGTTATATATCTAAAAAATCGGTTGATGCAATAGCTAACCTTTTAGACAAATACGAAAACCACATCAAGCTTCCCGAAAAAAATGATATTGAAACTATTTATTTTGGACAAGGGAATGAAAAAATGGTTAAGGGTCACAAATCAGACTACTATTTAACCTTGAAATCTGATCATACCAAAAAATATCTCATTGAACTAAAAATTGGGGGCGATCTAGATAATAAGAAAGCACAGGCAGAAAAAGAGTCTTTGTTAAAACAATATGTTTTGTTGCGTAACAGTAATGAAATTAAACCCACCGACAGAGTCAGTATCTTTTTTTGCACAGCCTATAATAAGAACGGGGAAGAAGCTACGTGGACACAGGGAAGAGTGAGACAATTTTTTTGCGAAGAAGAAATTAAAATTGGAAGAGATTTCTGGAACTTTTTTTGCAATTCCCCAGACGGGTACGAAATTGTAAAAAATTCATACTTAAAGCACGCACATTATTTAAAAGATACACTTGAAGAGATAGTTAAACATTTTTCTTCAAACAAGCCGATTTAAAGTTTAAGATTAGCAGATGGGTCACCTCTCTTTCGTTTCTCCCACGCACGTTGTAAGAATAATTTTTGTCGTACTCATTAATTGTTATGTTTGGATTTATCCTTTGCTGTTCTTTATAAATTTCGGCTATGAAATCAGTTTTTTTGATCACCATCAAACTACGGCACTTTAATTTACCAAACAATTTGGCCAAATCTTCTTGATCTTTCTTTCCAAATGATTGTTTGTCATATTCAGAAAAAACCGTATCATAGGGCGGGTCGAAGAAACAAAATCCTCTTTCGTTTATCTGGGAGGCAATTGTTTTGAAAAATTCTCTAAAGTCTAAGCAATAAATATCAGTGCTTTTTAGGATAGTTTTTACAGGAGTAGAAAAAGCCTCGGCAACTTTTGTATGAAAGCCCTTGTCGTTATATGACGCTCCTCCATACGGAACATTAAATTTACCATCATTATTAAACCTAAACATTGACCCATAACAGAATTCTCTGATGAAATAAAATTGTGCAACCTCTTCCTCTTTATTTGATGGAACAAATTTATCCCTAAGATAATAATAGTAAGCACCTTTAGTAACAGCGACAATTTGATCATAGAAATCTCTATCGTTAAAAACCCCGCTCTTAATTTCTAATCCAACAATACGATGAAGTTTGTTAACTAAACCTTCAGAAAGAAGCACCCAAAATTTTTCTTGACCATTTATTAATTTTGGAAGGCTCTCGTTTCTACTTAATTTTTCGACCTCCTCTTTTATGAGTCTTTCACTAATATTGCTTTTATATTTTTTAATGTCACTATGGACAGTTTTGCTAATAATTGAAAGGCTGTCCCAATCATCAGCAATTTTTTCTAAACACTCCTTAAAGGAAAGGCTCCCCTCTTTTATAAAACGGTAGAGGGTCATCAAATTTTCGTTAATATCATTGATAATTGCCCTTTTGGGCTCAAGGTTAAAATATATTCCTCCCCCTCCAAAGAATGGTTCAATGTAAACAGAAATATCTTTAGGAATAATGTTTTTGATGTTTTGGTATTCTCTAGATTTCCCCCCCGGCCATTTAATAAGAGGTCTCATATTGCTTGGTTGTCTTTAATAAATTTATCTAATGCATGCTGAGATATCCTATATCCTTTTCCCAACTTGACTGCCTTTAGCTTTTCAGATTTTATGTAATTAAGTACTGTCTGCCAATGAACTTGAAGGAGCTCAGTTACCTGTTTAACTGTCAAAAATCTATTGTTAACCATAGGTTTTTATGATATAAATCATTATAAGCATTTGTAAATAAGTTATACAACTGGCAAAAAAGGCGGCATGTAAATTATGAACAATAAACAATCGGGTGATTATGGGGAAAATGAAGTAGCAAGGCGAGTTCCTTGTCCAAATTGTGGCAAGAAACTCATGGTTTTACCGCCCAACTACCCATTATTCGATGTTCAATGCGAAGGTTGTTCCTTCCGAGCCCAAGTAAAAACAAATAAGGCAAAACCAAAAAACCAGATATTTGGAGCAGGATGGGCAATCTTAGAAAAAGTCCTTAAAGCTGGTTTCCTTATGCCCCCACTTTTTGTTTATTTCGAGTGGGAAGAACAAGGATGTACGTGCCACGAAATACGCTTTTACCCCTTTATTCCCAGAAAAAACCTGAAGCATTATATTTTGTCCGCGAAAGCACAACGAGCAAATTACCAGATGTTTAATTATGTTGAAATGGACAAATTACCGTTTTTTATGCTTTCCAGTATGTACGCCAAGAAAAATAAAGTTGGAGCTGTTGATACAATTCAAGTAGCTATCTCTGGTAATAAATTTTTACCCGTCAATAATTGATTTTTCAATTTGCCTTTATAGGCCATGGGGAGTAAGCTGGAGATATGGATGACACACAAAAAGTCATTGAGGGTTTTTGAGTTAAAAAATGAAATTTGAACTGTTGGTAAAATTTGCTCCGGTAAAGATTAATAAAGAAACTGTCAATATGGCCGGCACGTATCTTTCGTATAGAAACGACCCCAAACTGATTGATGAGAAAATGATCAAAAGGACTTTGTTTTTGTTCAAAGTTTATGGTTTCGGTAGTTTGGCCTATTTAAAAATAGTGGCTCTCTATTATAAACTTTGCGAGCTGGATTACGGGAAAACAATGGTTGCTAAAAGTTTGAAATGAAGTTAGAATAACTTGGTGAAGAAATTTGGAATTATTGGCGCAGGGGTTTTACTTCTACTTATTGCTGGTGGGGTGCTAGCCTTTTTAGCTACAAATAAAACTACAAATACGAGCAATAATCCAAGTTTGGTTACAAATGAAAAGGTAGGCAACTCCCCTGCGGGGAAATGTCAACCGGGGGAAGTGGACTTGCCCAATTATGGGGACAAAGGCAAAAGGTTGGCTAATTGTTTTGTGGAGTACCCGGGAGAGCCAAGCCGGCAAGACAAGAGCTATTATGTCATTGAAGATATTTGTGGTCAGTTTACCAAAGAATTTGTCCAAAACGCGCTAGGCAAACCAGTGACAAGTATTAAAAAACCGGATAACGACCGGCTGTTTAACTGCACTTATTATCTTAATGATAAAGATTATGTCATGTTGGTTTTTGAATATTTAAAAATTGCCAACCAAAAAACGGGGCAAGAACGAATGGGCCGAACCGCCGAAGAACTCCCTTCAATTCCCATGAGAAATTTAGCCGTTTGGCAAGAAAATAAAGTGTTAAATTCGTTATATTTAGTTTTTGGAGACGAAAAGTTTTTGTCTATCAAAAGAAATGAGGGCAATCCCATGACGGCCGAAGAAATTGTTTCTTTTGCCGCCAACATGGCCAAGGAAATTAAAAATTATAAGTAGCCCGCCTTTGGCGAGGCTGAACCCGCCTTTGGCGAAGCAGGACCCGCCTTCGTCCACAAGGGACTTCGGCGAGGCAGGGCCCGCCTTTGTTCACAAGGGACTTCGGTGAGGCAGGGGGTGATAAATTATGAAAGGATTTCACACGGATATTGATACTGCTACCAAGACAAATAAAAATTTTCGCCAAGTTTTGTACACCGGCAAATACAGCCAGTTAGTTTTGATGAGCCTGGCTCCTAACGAAGAAATTGGGATGGAGGTTCACCCGGATAACGATCAATTTTTTCGCTTTGAGGTCGGCTCGGGGAAATGCGTAATTGACGGCAACGAATATTTGCTTAAAGATGGGGATGTGATTATTGTTCCGGCTGGAGCAGAACACAACATTATCAACACTTCCGTGACTGACGAATTAAAACTTTACACCCTTTACAGCCCCGCCCACCACCAAGACAAAGTGGTTCGGGCCACTAAAGCGGAAGCCGAAGGCAATAGTCCGGAGTTTGATGGAGTGACGACGGAGTGATTTTTAAGCGAAGCGTACCACCAATTGGCTGTTCATGGCCGTGGCCAAACGGGCAAGAAAATCTACGGTGGGGTTAGCGTTGCCAGACTCCAAGCGAGCAATGGCTGATTGGTGAACCCCGGCAATTTGAGCCAGTTTTGTTTGGGACATCTTCTTTTTTAACCGCGCGCTAATCAAAGCAGAAATGGCTTTATATCTTGGCTCAAGTTTTTTGTACTCGCGAGCCACCTTAGGATTTTTAAGAAATTCTGCTTTTACAGTTTCCCAACTCTCAAAATTTTTGATGTTTTGCATAGACCAAATAATTATAACATAAAAGTTATAACTATGTCAAGGTCTTTAACCTATTTGCGGCTGTTTCTAATTCTTTTTCCGGAATTTCCATCGTCTTTTTTCGAAACGCGTTGAGAAGGCAAATTTTATTTTGAACAAAAGCATAAAGAATACGAACCTCATCTTTGCCACGGATTCTTAATTCGTACAGTTTACCGCCAATCTTGCGGGCGTGAGGCATCCCCAAAAACGGACCATACTCTTGCAGAAGGCTTATCTTTCCCACAGCTTTTGCCATTAACAGCTCGCCTTCTGATTCTAAAAATTCTCTGACAACCTTTTCGCCGCGCGGATTTTCGTAAAAGAAAATGTCCCAAGCCACGGAAACATTATAATCAGCTCGCAGAAAACTCCGAGCTTTTAGCTCGTGAGTTGAATGCGAACAGATTAAAACTTCTGCCGAAGGCTTTTTCGCGAGCTTCATTAAACTTGAACGCAAAAACCGCGGGCTTTTTGGCCCGCGGAAGTTTATAGTTTAAAAAGTTTTTGTGTGTTTACAGTTATGCCCTAATTTCTTTGGCTAGCCAAGAAATGGGTTTTTTCTTGTGTTGCCACCACAAATCCTCCCAAACATAATGAACCGCTAGTTGTTTGTATCTTCCAAAACGGTCAAAATATTTAATTAGTCTATCTCCGGTTACGGGGAAAACGTGGGAGTAAATTTTTTCTTCCCATGGGGAAATATGATTGAAAAAATCATATTGATGAAAAACATCAAACAATAAATACCAAACTGTGGCTGGCCCCACGCCATAAAGTTTTAATAATTCTTTCATTTGCGTTTGCATATCTTGACTACGTAATTTTTCTTCGTTAATTAACCCTTCTTTAAATTGATCGTCAATTCTTTTAATAAACTTGGCGCGGTAGCCAAGTTTTAGAGACCGCAAATCTTCTTCGGAAACTTTTTCCAAAATTCCCGGCTCCCAGAAACACCACAACCTTTTGCCGTTAAATTCTAACAAGGGACCGTAGTGGTCAAATAAAGTTTGCATCATTTGGATTGATCGGCCAACGGTGCAGTTTTGCAAAACTATGCCAATAATTAAGTATTCGTAAAGTGAATCCTGATGGCCGGGACGCATTCCCCGCATTCTTTTAATCACTGGCCCCAGGATATTATCCTTAGTAAATTCTTCGTAGAAATCTGTTAAATCAAAATTTAAATTGTAACGGTAAACAATTTCTTTGATAAAACTTTCTACAAAATCACTTGTTAATTTTTTCTGGCTAAAAATTTCTACCGTTACTTTGGGTTTTTGTGTTGTCCCCACACTTCTAAAAATTGCTCCTAAATTTTTACTTTGCCACCGGAAAGTTTGCCATCTCTCTCCTGGTTGCCAAAAATTATCCCCAGAGGGGAAATGGGCCGGTTTATGGAAGGTGGCGTCAAAATTAAAAGGGGCAGTAGGGGTAATTACTCCCAAGTATTGGCGTTTTAACTTCATGGTTGGGATACTTCCCAAATATTATCATCCGGATCCAGAAAATATGCTACCACTTGACCCCACGCAGTTTTCTTCGGCCCTTCAATGATTTTTATTCCCTTGGCTTTCAATTCTTTTACCGCTTTTTCAACACTGGGTACTTGGAAGGCCAAAGAGACACTGCCCCCTTTCCCCATATATTTTTTGGGAAACATTCCCACCGCTTCATCTTTTTGAAAAATTGCCAGTTCGGTTTCGCCAAGTTTGAAATTGGCAAATTTGCCCTCTTGGGAATTAACCGTTAACCCCAGCACATTTTTATAGAAGTGCAAGGATTTTTCAAAATCGTCCACCAACAAGCAAGCACCGAACAATTTATTAAACATAAACTAATTTTAACAACTTTCCTTTACAAATCTAGAGTAGTAAACTACACTAAATTTATGCACCAAATTCAAAAAAACTTGCTTCAAAGGCTTCTGGCTAAAAATAACTTGAAATATTCAGAATTAACGGCTGGCTATGATTTTGAAAATAACATTGTCTTTCATTTAAAACAACTCTTGGGAAATGGCCACCTGGAAAAAACAGGAAACACCTACACCCTAACAGCCGATGGGGTAAGAGCGGCCAAAGACGAAGGGGACAACTTAAAAATGTTTTTCTTGGGATTTGTTTGCGAAAACGACGGTAAATTTTTACTGCGAGAACACGCGGAAGGAAAAACAAAATTTTACAACCTGCCTAGCGGCAAACCACACTTTGGCGAAAAAATAGAAAACGCCTTAGCGCGAGTTTTTAAAGAGTTGACAGGCATTAAATTACTCCCAGAAAACTTTAAGCATTTAAGTTTACACTTGAAAACAGTCAAAACTTCTAAAAATGAAATCCTTTTTGATGACGCCTTTGCTATTTATAAAATTACAGTTTCTGACCAACAAGCTAAAGAAATGAAACTAAAAGATAGCGTCAAATGGTTTTCTGCTGAAGAAATAAAAAATCTTCCTAACTGCTGGCCGGAAATTGATTTAGGTATTTTGAAAGAAAACAAAGACCCGTATTTAGCCTACGAATTTGTTTCGGATTATATTTTGGGGTAAAAATTATTTTTGATGTGGTGACGAACGGGCGGGGGCCGCATTTTAAAAGGTTTGCCTTTAGAAAAGTTTGTTTCTAAAACGGCCTTTTTATCTAAAAAATCTTCTGCCGCGGCAATTAATTTTTCGGACACGGGCGCAACCTTCTCCCTCTTTTGGACAAGTGGTAATTTTTTACGCATGGCCAAATTTTATCACAAAAAAATGAATTCAATATGCTATTCTAGTAGCGAATGAAAAATTTGGCAAGCAAAATTTATTAGAGAGAAAATTATCCATGATATACAACCATAAAAAAACCACCGTAGCAAAAGCCAGAGGGTGGAACAGCCTAGTTATTTCTAACAGCCGCCCGAAAGGGGTAGTTTTCAGCTGCTATTTGCGACAGTTTATCACAGTTTTCTTTAATTGTCAAAAAATTAAAATAATCACATGAAAGATTTAACTGCCCTGTTTAGTCCCAAGAGTATTGCCGTTATTGGGGCCTCAAAATCTCCGGAAAAAGTGGGGGCGATTGTTTACAAAAATATTTTGGATTCCGGGTTTGGCGGCAAAGTTTACCCCGTTAACCCCGCCATGGAGTTTAAAGATGTGGCTTCTTTACCGGAAATTCCGGATTTGGCGGTGTTGGCTATTCCTTCCTCGGGAGTTTTAGAAGTCTTAAAACAAATTGGAGAAAAGGGGATAAAAAATGTGGTGATTTTTACGGCCGGGTTTAAGGAAATTGGCGGCGAGGGAGTTGGCCTGGAAAAGGATTTAGTAGCCATTGCTAATCAATATTCTTTAAACATTTTGGGTCCAAACTGTTTGGGTTTTACCAGTAATCTTTGCCCGGTTAATGTCACTTTTGGCCAGCAAGTAAAAAATTCCGGCAATTTGCGGTTTGTTTCCCAATCCGGCGCCCTGGCTACAGGGCTTTTTGACTGGTTTGCCGCCACCGGCGTGGGATTTTCAGAATTTATTACTTTAGGCAATAAAGCGGTTTTAAACGAAAATGACGTTTTAAATTATTTTGCCAAAAACGATGGGCCGGTGGGGATGTATTTAGAATCTATTGTCAACGGCCAAGAATTTTTAACTGCGGCCAAGAATTTATCTTTAAAAAATCCTTTATTTTTATTAAAACCCGGAAAATCTGCCGGAGCGGCCAAAGCCATGCAGTCTCACACCGGATCCATTGCCGGGGAGGATTATGTTTTGGAAACGGCCCTAAAAGAGGTGGGGATTATTCGTTGTCACGAACTAGAAGATTTTTTTGATTTGTCCCGAAGTTTGGCTTGGGGAGAAATTCCGGCAGGCCCCAGAGTGGCTATAATTTCTAACGCCGGCGGGCCGGCAGTAATTTCGGCTGACGCCATTGCTGAATATGGGTTAGAACTGGCTCAAATTCCGTCAGAAATTCACGAAAAATTACTCCAAGTACTACCGCGCACTGCGGCTATTTCTGATCCGGTGGACGTTTTGGGTGATGCTTTAGCCGATCGGCACGGTCAGGCGGCGGATATTATTTTAAACAGTGTGCAAACTGACGCTTTGGTAGCAATCCTCACGCCACAGTTGATGACTCAAATTGACAAAACCGCGCAAATTTTAGGGGAGTTAAATGCTAAATATCAAAAGCCAATTTTTGCCAGTTTTATTGGGGGGAAAATGGTGGCCACCGGTGAAGAAATTTTGAATCAATTAAAAATTCCCTCGTTTCGTTTCCCAGAAAGAGCCATTAAAACTTTGGGGGCTATGTGGGCTTGGCAAAAATATTGTTTAGACCAAAAAAGTTTACATGTCCCCGCCCCGGTAAGTTTTCATTTTGATTTGGAAAAAGCTAGAGACATTACTAAAAAACCGGTGGACAGTTTAGCGGCGGATAGACTGTTAAATTTAGTTGGTATTACTACCCCTGCCAATCAAGAAGTGGTTTTAATTGAGACGGCAAAAAGTTTTGCGGATAAATTTGGTTACCCGGTCGTTTTAAAACTTTCGGCTCCAAGTTTGCTTCACAAAACGGAGGTGGGTGGGGTGGTTATCAATATTAAAAGCGAGGAACAGCTGATTTCTGCTTGGGAAAAATTGCAAGGGAAAATGGGAACGGATTTTAAAATTCAAATCCAAAAACAAGTAGAAAACGGGGTGGAAGTGATTGTGGGGGTAAAGCGCGATCCCACTTTTGGGCCAATAATGCTTTTTGGGGCCGGAGGGAAATTCGCGGAACTTCTCGTAGATCGCAATTTAGCCCTCCTCCCTATTGATTATTTTAAAGCCGTAGATTTAGTGGCCCAAGCTAAAATTTACAAAGTTTTGCGGGGCTGGCGCGGCGATCCGCCGCTGGCTCTGGACAAACTTTATGATTTGATGGTTAGGCTGGCGGCTCTAGTTAATGATTTTCTGGAAATATCCGAAATGGAAATAAATCCGGTAATAGTTACTCTAGATAATGCCTGGGCCGTGGACGGAAAAGTTGTGATAAAATCAGCAGGTCAAGATTCTACCATGCCCAGTTTTAAAACCGCTACTGTTCTAATTCACACTAACCCCGCAGACAAATTCCAAGTTTTAGAATTAGAAACCAATGATCCGGTAAAAATTATTCCCGGCCAATATTTAAGCGTTAAAGTGGCCCCGGACAGAATTAATGCTTATTCGGTGGCTAGCATTACTGACGAAAAACATTTTACTCTTTTGGTTGACTCTACCCCCGGCGGGCCCGGGTCAAAGTATTTTGAAGGTTTAAAGGCGGGGGATAAAATAAATTTTTTGGGGCCGTTTGGGATTTTTACTTTTAAACCCAATGATGGGGCTAGAAAAATTGTTTTTATGGCCACAGGGTGTGGAATTTCTGCTATCAGATGTATTCTGGAAGAAGCGTTAAAAATTAGTGATCCTTCAGTTCTTCTTTATTTGTTCTGGGGGTTACGGTTCCCAGCGGATATTTTTTGGCAAGATTATTTTGAAAGTTTGATGGCAAAATATCCGAATTTTAAATTTAAACTAGTTTTATCCAAACCGGATGAAGACTGGGCGGGGGCAAGGGGGCACATTACCGAAACCCTCAAAACAGATTTGCCAAATCTTTCTGACGCTGCCATTTATTTTTGCGGCAATCAGGCCATGATTGAGGAGGGCAAAGCGGAAGCGGCTGCTCTAGGTTGCCCCAAAGAAAGAATTTATGACGAAAAGTTTTTCTAATATTTTTAGTGTTAGGTTTACTGGCGCGGCAGGGGAGGGGGTAAAAACCGCCGGCAATATTTTGGCCAAAGCGGCGACCCGGGCCGGACTTCATGTTTATAATTATGTGGAATACCCCTCCCTTATTCGCGGCGGGCAAAATAGAGTGACGGTTAATATTTCTTCCGATCCAATTGGAGCCACCAAGAAAGATTCGGATTTAGAATTAGAAATCTCTAAAATTTCCGGGACCCGCAAAAACATTGTAGCCGTGGGACAAGTTTTGAAAATGTTGGGTGGAGATTTGGAAACCGTTCGTGACCTTCTTTTTGATCAATTTGATGAGGCCAAAACCGGATATGATTCCGCCACGGAACAACAAAAATTATTAACTAAAAAAGATGGCGGCGCGGCCGTCCATAAATTTTTTTTGGACGGCAATGAAGCGGTCGCTTTAGGAGCAATTTCGGCCGGGGTCCAATTTGCCGCCATTTACCCCATGTCTCCCATTTCCAATATCATGCATTTTTTAGCCGCTCACCAAACAGAGTATGGTTATATTTTTAAGCAAGCCGAAGATGAAATTGCCGCTGTCAACATGATTATTGGCGCTAGTTTTGCGGGAGCGCGGGCCATGACGGCAACAAGCGGCGGCGGCTATTGTTTAATGACCGAAGGGATAAGTTTAGCGGGAATGACGGAAACTCCGGTAGTGATAATCAACGGAATGCGCGGCGGGCCGTCCACAGGCTTGCCTACTTGGAGCGGGCAGGGAGATTTAGATTTAGTTTTAGGAGCCGGCCAAGGGAACTTTCCAAGAATTGTCTTGGCCCCGGGAGATGTCCAAGAAGTTTTTTTACAAACAAAACAAGCTTTTTATTTAGCCGAAAAATACCAGACACCAGTAACCGTCCTTCTAGACAAAAATTTATGCGAACACGGACAAAGCCTCAACGAACTGCCCAACGACCAACGTCCAGCATCCAATGCCACAAGGAAAAAGCCGGGGACGGGGGAATTTTTTATTGGCAATTCTTATGAACATGATGATACGGGTTTTACCACTGAAGAATCTGAAGAAATTATTAAGCAAAATAATAAGCGGTGGCAAAAATTAGTTGACTGCGCGCAAAATGATATGCCCGAACCAAAAGTTTATGGCCCGCCGGATGCCCTCACCACAATTGTTTCTTGGGGAAGCAATAAGGGGGTAATTTTGGAAGCCTTAAAAAATTTGCCAGACACTAATTTTTTGCACTTAACTTGGGTTAATCCTTTTCCCAAAGAATTTGTTAAAAAGTTTTTAGGAAAAGCCAAAAGAATTATTAACGTAGAACAAAATGTTTCCGGGCAAACGGGAAGATGGATTACGAGCCAAACGGGGATAGAAATTAGGGAAAATATTTTAAAATATGATGGCAGGCCGTTTTGGGTAGAGGAAATTGTTAACGCTATCGCTAAATGATCAATACCCAATGATCAATAACCAATGAATGATCAAGTTTTTAATTTATCAATTTTGAAATTAAAGATTCATTGATCATTGAAAATTGATCATTGGAAGTTGGGAGTGACTTAAAAATTAGTGAGCGTTTAAATTTTATGATAGACCTAAATACTGATAGATCGCCAACATGGTGCCCCGGCTGCGGGAACTTTGGGATTTGGGCGGCGTTTAAACAGGCCGCGACCGAAAATAATTGGGACAGTGCAAATTCGGTTTTAGTTGCTGGGATTGGGTGCCATGGCCATATTTTAAATTTTACCAAAATTACTTCGTTTAACGGTTTGCATGGGCGGGCCATTCCGGTAGCTACTGGCATAAAATTGGTTAATCCCAAATTAAATACTTTTGTTTTTACCGGCGACGGGGATTGTTTGGGGGAAGGAGGCAATCATTTAATTCATGCTTGCCGGCGAAATCATGATTTAACCATTATTTTGCATGATAACGCTTTGTATTCTTTAACCACCGGGCAAACTTCCCCAATGTCACCAAAAGGGGCTAAAACTAAATCTACTCCCGACGGCAATCCGGATGAGCCATTTTTTCCGCTGGCTCTAGCCATTTCTGCCGGGGCCACTTTTGCCGCTCGGGCGTTTAGCGCAGACATTCCCCGGCTGGCGGATTTAATCGCTCGGGCCAACCGGCATCAAGGACTAGCCATTATTGATGTTCTTCAGCCCTGCGCCACCTTTAACAAAGATTACACCTACCAATTTTTCCAAGAAAATACTTACTTTTTGGACAAAGATTATGACCCCACGAATAAATTTCTGGCGATAGAAAAAGCCAGTGAGTGGGGTCCAAAGCAAATTCCTTTGGGCATTTTTTACCAAGTCCAAAAAGAAACTTTTAGCTATCCAGAGATTTCTTTAGAGGTAAAAGAAAGAGATATTTTTGGGCTATTAAACAAATGCAAATAAAAAGAGGATAAAATGACATTTAAGAGGAGTTAAGGTTAAACGGGACAGTTTTGGGTGTATAATAGAGGTATGGGTGCTTACGATAAATATACGGACGTGGAACTAATTGGTTTGCTTAATTTTTCTTTCTCAAAACAGCCGGAAAAGTTACCAACCAAGGGTGGGTTTATTGATGTTTTTGGGTTTGATTTAAGCGCAACACCAAGAGAAGAGTGGAAACCTAAACTTGTTGCGCGAGCTAACGAGGTGTTTGGTAAGCACAAATAAAAACGTTCACTCAAAAAGTCTAGTTTAATGACAAACATGGATTTATTTGTTGCAATATTTGCAGGGTTTCTTGTGGTGTATTTAATTCAGTACCTTAGAAATACTGTCTATCAAATGAGTATTGGTTTCGTGGGTCTTAACAGGATACCAAAGGTATTACTCGAGCTAGCAAACATCAACAAAGAGAACGGTACTTCTTATGAAAATCTAACCAAGGAGGAAAAAAGAAAATTCGGTAAAATTAACGAAAAGGTTAGCGAGGCTGTTTTTTGTACCCTCACTTATATTGATGCTCATGAGTTGATACACATTCAGAAATCGAGGAATAGCTACTTTCATCGGGTATCCAGTAGCGATAAATATTTAATTCATGAAAAATTGGGGGAACTTAAAGATGAAGAGGTGGATTACGTCTTGTATAGAAGAGACAATGGATGGCTACAGGGATCGATCCTGATAGGATATTTATTGAAACAAGGTCAAATAAGCGGAGGGAAAAGAGAAGTGACGCCGCTTTTTGAATTCCCGGAAAGACTGATGAAGTGGCGTTTTTTTACCAAAAGCTTACAAAAGAAATATAATCTAAAAGGAGATACCGTTGCGGAATATATTGGGAAAGATGAATTGGGATACAGCACAGGTGTTTATATGGATATTCATGAGACCGAGGATATCAAAGAACGCCCAAGTTTCTTGTTCAGAATTTACTGGGCTTGAAAACCAACAAAACCGAAATTTCGTGATATAATACGAGTGTATACGGGGAATTTACCCCAGCCGAAGGGCTGGGTTTTGTTTTGGAAGGAGGTGAAAACAATGAAAAAATTTAAAATCTTGCTTAAATCAGGGTTGTTTGTTGACAACTTTGAAGCTGAATCTTTGGAAGATTTAATGAAAAAAATAAACTCAGGCCATTATCATATATTGCCAATTAGGAGCGACAGAACAGTTTCGATTGCAAGAAAAGATCTTGAAAGTATTATCGAGGTAAATGATAGGTAAAAACCACACATTTTCTTGTTGTAGCCGTAACAAAGTAGCTAATTTTTAGATCGATTTTGGGCACAACAGAATGAAAATGATAAGATTATTGAAGATGAAAAACCGGGCCAATGTTGAGTTTTTCACTAACACGGCGGTGGCGTGGTTTACCGCTGGGGTAATTGCTCCGTTGTTTAATTGGCCAAAAAGTTTGGCTGGATTTTTACTTTGCTTTCTTGCTATACTGTGCGCGTTAGCATTTATGGCTTACGCTAACTATTTGGAGAATAAAGAATGACCAATTTTGACCTGCAGTATTTTGTTGCCAATGCTATAATTATGACAACTGTTATGTTGATAGGAATGTATTTTCTTATTAACAAAAAGAAAGCTAAAAAATGAATTTTTCTTTAACCTTTATGCAACAAATGTGGATTATGGCGGCTGTTACTTCAGCAATCGCCTTCTATTTGTATGTTATTAAATTGAAAATTTATAAGTGGTAAATATGGCTGATGACAAGACAGTAATTATTGGCAAATACAAAGTAACGGTAGTTCGAGATTTGTGTATTGGGGCGGCGTCGTGCGTGGCCATTTCTCCCAAAGTTTTTCAGCTGGATAGCGAGAATAAAGCCGTGATCCCCGAAGGGGCCACGGACGAAGAAGCCAACATTTTAATGGCGGCCCAATCTTGCCCCACCAAAGCCATTATTATTGAAGACGCCCAAACGGGCGAAAAAATCTGGCCGACGGAGAAGTAAGAATCAAGAATTAAGAATTAGGCAAGAACGAAACACACAAAATGGTTTCACCAATAAAAGGACTGCAACTGGCACTTTTAGCCGCTCTAATCTCGGGAGTTTCTGTTTTTGTCAATAAATTTGCCATGGTAGGAATAAACCCATTAACTTTTACCACGACCAAAAATTTTACCGTTGGTTTATTGCTTTTTTCCTTTTTAATTTTTTCTAAAAAAATTTTGTTAATAAAATCATTAAGCCTTAGCCAAATAAGCAAATTGGTTTTGATTGGGGTTATTGGCGGCTCGTTGCCATTTTATTTATTTTTTACCGGTCTAGCTCAAACTTCTGCCGTTAACGCGGCTATTTTGCAAAAAACTTTAGTCTTGTGGGTAGCTCTTTTGGCCGTGCCGTTCTTAAAAGAAAAATTATCACCATTTCAAATAGTGGGGGTTATATTACTTTTTGCAAGTAATCTAGTAGTGGGTGGTTTTAAGGGTTTTAGTTTTAATTTTGGCGAACAAATGATTTTAGTGGCCACCATTCTTTGGGCCGTAGAGACCGTGATTGCCAAAAAGGCTTTAAAAACGGTTGATGTGGATTTAGTTACTGGGGCAAGGATGGGATTAGGATCTCTGGTTCTAGTTTTTTTGGGCGGGTTACAGCCAGTGACTTCTAGCCAATTTGTAAGCATTGGCGTTACCGCAGTTATGCTTTTGGCCTATGTTTCTGTTTGGTACCGCGCCTTAAAATACGCGCCAGCAGTTGTTGTCACTTCTATTTTGGTTCTTGCCACTCTTGTGACAAATCTTTTGTCTTCCTCAATAAATCTTAGCCAAATAAGCCTTATGATGTTGGGAGCGGGGCTACTTTTGTCAAAACTTCTTTGGTCCAAAACGAGAGATTTTTTTGCTCCCGCAAAGTTAAAACTCTAATTTTTTTACCCCAGTGATAAGCGGTATTTCCCCGCAGAGTGATCAAGCACTTATTAACGGTATTACGATTGAAAGGGACCGATCCCGAGGCTCGGCCGACTCCTACAAATAAAACCTGAAAAGCGTGAGTGGGGATAAATTTTTTTAGTGGGTTATTTTTTAATTCTTTTACTAGCCAATTAGGGACACCTTGTTTCTTAAAATTTTTTAACAAAAGGGAATAGTGTTTTAGTTCTACTTTCTTTAATAAATCATTGCCCAAACAATAAGCCTCCACTACTTCATAATCAAACGGGCTTTTTTTGGTAATTTCCGCAATAGTTTTTAAATATGGCCATAAAACAATAAATTTTTTTAATTCTTTTTCTACTCCCGCGCAACTTTTGCCATCACGGCAATTTTTTAATTTTTGCGTCCCGGTTTTAGAACCGCAATAACCTAAAGAATTAGGAGGCAAAGCAAACTGGCAGGCAAGTTTAAGGGCCTTATTGCCCAATAATTTACACATTAATTTTTCCCAAACTTTCACTAAGAGCAAAAGAAATAATAGCTTCTAGTTTTGAAAAATCACCATTGTCAGCCGCGTGCATTGCTTCTAAATATTTTTTTCTACCGTTTCCAGAGACGCGAATTTCAATGGCCGGGAGACGAATTTTGAGTAAAATTAAGGTGGTAATTATTCTAGCGGTACGACCATTATAATCTTGAAATGGGTGGATAAAAACAAATTTATGCTGAAACCATGCTAGCAGTTCCGCCACGGATTCAATGTAATTTGTTTGACAAGGGGAAACATATTCTAATCGTTTGCGCAGGTCATCACACAAGTTTTGGACATCTTCTGGTATCCGGTAAAATGGGGGGGCCTCTTTTCCAGAGAACTCCACTTGAATTTTGCGGTACTTTCCTGCCCATTGGGGGAATATCCAGGCAAACGACCTTTTGTGGATATCTAGGATTAAATTTGGAGTAATAAGTAAATTTTTACCCTCTTTCCTGAAAATTTCTTTAATAAATTTTAGGCCCCGTCTTGTTCCCTCTAATTCCAATTGCAGAAGTTTTTGTCTGGGAATTATCCCGAAAGCAGTGTCTTTATATGAAGTAGCGCCAACAGGTTTAGTTTTCGATTTTTTCATTAGAAAATTGCCCTAACGAGTTTTCTTGTTACCTGTTCTCCCTCTAGTTTAGTTGTCCGAAAGATCATCTCAGGCATAAACCACTCAAAATGGGCAATAATTCGAGACACTTTGTTTTTTACACGTGCGAATTTCTGATACCTTTTTCTTAAAAGAGTATTTTTTGTCATGGTGACATTATACAATATTCGCATATGACCATTTATGTTTTTGGAAATCCGGATGAGAATTTTGACAACGCGGCAGTTAAAATTGCCCGAAAACTTAAAATTCCCGGAATAAATTTCAAATTTATTTCCCCCAATCAAGATTTGCCGGAGGAAAAAAATTTGGTTTTACTTGATGTGGTAGAGGGCCTTAAAAAGGTCAGGGTTTTCAGGGATGTCAGGAAAATAAAACTGTCGCCAAGGGCGACCGTTCATGATTTTGATTTGGGGATGCAACTAAAATATTTGCAAAAAGTTGGAAAGTTAAAAAAAGTTACTATAATTGGAATTCCAAGAGATTCTAGACAAGTCAGAATGGCTCAAGAGCGGTTAAAAGTGATTTTGAGGAAGTTGGTGGCGCAGGACATGCAAGGATCGTAAGCCCGGATAATTTTTTCCGCCCCTAGTTTCAAAGTTTCTTCGTCCTTGTCTAGATTCTCTTGAAAATATTTTTTCAAATCATTTTCAATATTGATTTGATTTTGGGCCGTGGGGACAATGACATCATAATCCGCGATCATGCCATTGCCATCTATTTTGGCGTAGTGGTATAAAATTCCCCGTGGGGCTTCAATGACCCCAACGCCTACCCCTTCTTTAAATCTGACCACGGGTGGTTTTTCTTCGATGAGATTTAAATTTTTCAGAATATCCAAGGCGTCATCTACAACCTGTAACAGTTCTATGGCTTGGGCCAAATTATTATGGAAAATATTGTTTGACGGAAAAACAGTCAAATAAGGTTCCAAATCTTTTTGCGTGCGGGAGTTTAGCAGGTCTTTGTTCAAGTTAAGCCTTGCCAAGCTTCCCACCAAATAATCTTCGTGAGTATCCTCAAAAACATAACCCTCGGCTTGAGAATAGGGGATAACCACGCTTTTCATAAAGTTATGAAATTTTTCTTCAGAGACATTTTTACCCGAGGAATTCACAATCTGCCCTTCTAAAAAATTAAAATTATTCCCGCGCAGGGCCAAATAGTCAGAATTTCTTTCTAGTTTTTGGCTGTCTTTAGCAAAAAAAGAAATGGCCCGGATAATTTGCGGGCGGATTTTTTCCAACCGATCAGCCAAAGGTTTTAAATCTTCAGGTTTGGGAATTTTTAAAAACCCACCAATGCACGGCAAAGGGGCATGAATGGCCGCGCCGGCTACCACCGTCGTTAGATCATTACCCACTTTTTTAATATCAAAAGAATCATGTAAAAGTTGGTGGCCTAAATTTTGGGGGTCGTCAGGGATATCTAAAATAGATCCAATATTAAGTAAATCCGGTAAAACAAAAAAATATAAATGCAAGGCATGGTCGCGAAGGATTAACCCGTCGTAAGCCAATCTTCTTAATAATTTTGTTTGATCAGATAAAGTTATTCCCTGGGATTTTTCAATGGCTTCTAATGAGCAAAAAAGATGGGCCAAGGAACAAGTGCCGCAAATGCGCGAGAGAAATGCCGAAGCGGCCACTGCCGGTTTGCCTTTAACCGCCTCCACATAAAACCGTCGGTAATCTTTGATAATAAATTTTAGGTCTGTGACCCTGCCTTCGCTGATAGAAACTTCTAGACCGGCTGTGCCCTCAACTTTAGTGATATTATCAATGGTTATGTTGCCAGAATGCATATAATCAAAAACGCTCAATGATCAACTCTCAATTTACCAACGAATGACCAAGTTTTAAATTTTAAAATTTGAGAATTGAAAAATTCATTGATCATTGGTTATTGGGCATTGATCATTTTTAGGTACTTGTCTAAAACTTCAAGAAACCTAGTTGTATTCATGGGACAACCGTTAACATAATCATCCACCTTGATGACCTCATCCAACTTTCTTACTTTGGGGCTGTAGTCAAAATGGGAGAGGTACCAGGCAATTTTTTCGGAAATTTCTTTGGAAGTAAACTGGTTGCGAGAGCAAGAAGGCATACCGGTAACTGCGCAAGCGCCGATAGCCACCACATATTTAGCATTCTCACGGATTTTTTTTACCTCGCTTTCTTGTTTTGGCGAGGAAATAGCCCCCTCAATAAAAGCCACATCTAGCCCTTCCAGAGAATTTTTAGTTTTTAAAGCTTTCAAATACCGAAATTCAATTTTTTGTTTCCAGTCATCAAGATGATCATTTAAAAGTTCGGTAAATAAAATAGTGCTGTCCTCGCAACAAGTAAACGAAAACCAACCCACCACCAATTTTTTACTGCCGTTCATGATTACTAATATAGCATTTTCTTTGTATAATTGGGGAGAATCTTTTAGCCAGAATTAAGAATTAAGTAGTAAGAATTAAGCAAAAGTTATGTGCCTTGCGGTTTTAGGAAAAGTAGTTAAAATTTCCGGCAAAAAAATTTGGGTAAAATACCCCAAAGTTTCTGCCCCCCGCCCGGCGTTACTGGCTGACGAAAAAGTCAAAATTGGGGATAAGGTTTTGGTGCAAATGGGGATTGTAGTTCAGATTTACCCCTTGAGACAAAATAATGCTATAGCGTTAAATTGCCTCAAGTTACTCTAGGATTATTCGAGGTAATTCTTTAATTTTTGACGCCTGAAAAGGTGAGGACGTCTCCTATTTCCAGCCCTAATCTTGCACTCGCATTTCCTCTAACCATTGCTACATCAGTCATCCCCGGTAAAGAGGTGCTGGGATAAATTACAAACTCGTGGGTAAAATGACTCATCATTCGGTCGTTTATATATTCCCCGGTACAGATTTTTCCTTCACCATTCGAAACAAATACCTCCTGTCCGTGGCGAAAGCCGAAAGATCCAAATATCTTTAGGTTCCCATAATTATCTATATGGATAACCTGTCCGGTTTTCGTATCAAGTTTAACAACAAAGCTTTTGTCTCTGTCTTGTCCGAACCTTTTGTAATTTATTCCATTGGCCAAACCAACAGCAACTCCCCCAAGAACCGTGTGGGCACTAAAGGTTTTATGCCCGGTTTGGCTAGCAATTTTTCGTTGGTAATTTTCAGGAAGTGATTGCCCAGGGAGATAAGCTAATTCACCGTCAATGACAAAAGGATCTTTTAGGAGAATTTCGGCAAGATAGTCTAATTTAAAATCTCTTACAATCCAGTCAAAAATACCATTATTTGACCCCATAAAGATAAGATCTCGCCCTTTTATTTTTCCAATAAGGTCTGTTTTATATTCTCTGTGAGGGGCAACATTGGTAAAAATAACTACGGGGTAGAAGTATGATTTGATCATTAACCTTGTTAAAAAAGCTCCGTGGAGAATAGACAATTCTTTGACAGGGACGACGGGGGCTATTTCAAGAGGTTTTTCTGAAAGACCAAGGGCTATTCCTCTCATAACAGCGTACATTTCATTCCAACTAGCGTCAGAAATATCAGTGATGACTTGAAGAGTGTATTTTTTGTTCATATTTTTACTCTAAATAATCCTTTAATTTTTTAGACCGGCTGGGGTGTTTTAATTTGCGGATGGCTTTGGCCTCAATTTGGCGGATGCGCTCTCTAGTCACTCCGAAGGCTTTTCCAACCTCCTCAAGGGTGCGCGGTCGACCGTCTTCTAACCCAAAACGCATAATCAAAACTTTTTTCTCGCGGTCATTTAGTGTTCCCAACGCTTCCTCCAAATGCTCTTTTAATAACGCTTTACTCGTTTGGTCTTCGGGGCTAGCGGCTTTATCATCCGCAATAAAATCTCCCAGTTGCGAGTCTTCCTCGTCCCCAATTTTTGTTTGCAGAGAAGTGGGCTCTTGAGAAATTTTTTGAATTTCTAAAACTTTACTGACATCAATTTGCATTTCTTTGGCTACTTCCGCCGGAAGAGGGTCGCGGCCCAGTTCAGAAGTTAATCTATTTCTAGTTCGCACATACCGGTTGATCGTCTCCACCATGTGAACGGGAATTCTAATAGTTCTAGCCTGGTCGGCAATGGCGCGGGTAATGGCTTGCCTAATCCACCAAGTGGCATAAGTAGAAAATTTGTAACCACGGCGCCAATCATATTTTTCCGTCGCGCGAATAAGCCCCTGATTTCCTTCCTGAATTAAATCCAACATGGTCATGCCCCGGCCTAAATATTTTTTGGCAATGGAAACTACTAAACGCAAATTAGAAGAAATTAATTTATCTTTAGACCGTTTCTCGCCTTTTTCCGCTTTTTTAGCCAGCTCCACCTCTTCTTTGGCGTTAAGTAGGGGGATTCTTCCAATTTCTTTTAAATACATTCGGACCGGGTCGGTAATGCCGCTAGACTCTAACGCGGCAATAGATTCCAGCTCTTTTTCTAACTCCGAAGCGGTTTTAACTTCGTCAGTTAAATCCTCGGCCACCGTTTCAAAAATATCAATGTTGGCGTTAAGAAGCCGGTCGTAGAGCTCGTCTAACTCTTCCAAATGATTTTCCGCTTGGGGATAAATGGTTAAAATATCTTCTTGGGTGACAAACCCCGCCCCGCGACCTTTTTTGAGCAATTCTTCGGCCTTGGGGTTTAGTACAACTTTCCTGGCTTGTTTTGATTTTTGCACTGACCCCTTTGGGGGAAGTGTCAACGCCGATTTAATCGGTGTCAAGGGGGCAGTAGCCTTCTTTTTGGCCATATTGGAGGCTATTTTAAGAAATTCTCAAAATCTTGTCAAGGGTCGGAAGCTAATAGATATTTCCGCGGTAGCCAAGGTCTAAAATTAGAACCGTGTCTGTTTTGTAATCAAATTCAAAAATCATGTGTAGATTGCCCAATCGAACCCGGTAACATTTTCCAGTTCGTGTTTGCATTTTACGAACGTTCAAACTTTCAAAAGGGGTAATTTTCATTTGGTCAGCGGCTTTAGCGACCTTTATTTGATCTTGTTTTGGTAGTCTGTTGAGGCCTTTTGCCGCTTGGGGATGAAACGGAATTTTTAAGAACTTCTTCTAAGGGAACCCCTTTTTTGAACCTGTCTGGATCGCTAATAATATCCTCAATGAGTAAATAGTCTTGATAGTCTTCTAGAGCCTCGGCCAGACGGGCGTATTCTTCAATATCTAAAACTACCGCTTTAGGTTCAGAGCCGCGAAAAAGGTAAATAGGGTCGCTTTTGCCTTGAACGGACTCTAAAATAGAATCCGGATCTTGGCGAAAATCAGTGATGTTTTTGACGTTTTTAGCGGTGGGAATTAACATGAGATTATTCTAACATTTTTCTCATGTTTTGTCAATGCTCAAGAAATCAGGAGAACCGTTGACTTAAAATTTCTTAAGGAGTAAACTCTCCTTGAATGGCGGGAGATACTTTATCAACTGAAGAACAAAATAATTTGAGTAGGAGGGAGTTTTTAGCCAAAGCAGGTGGGGTAGCCGCGGCGTGGGGAGCAGGGGTGGCGATGGGTAAAATAGCCACAGAACAACAACCAAAAATGGCCATACTTGACCGAATGGACGACAGCCTTTGTGAGAAGGCGGGGATGAAATTGGAAACAGAAGAAGCTAAGTGGACAACCGACCGAGGAAATCTAACTATTGAACCGCGTCTTTTCTCTATTAATGATGGGCTTCACCCCGCAGGTTTTAAAGTTTCTTTACCCGTTTCTTTATTTGAAGGGGTGGGTTATGTTGATTTGAAGGCTGATCATTCGGAAGGGAAAATTACTAGCGTTAAAGATTTGGACTGGTCGCAGCTGTTTTCTTACGGAAAAGGCGGCACGGCTGATTTTTATTTTTTAAATGGAGAGGGGGTCAATAAAATTATTCAAGCCACAAAAGGAAATAACATAAATCCTCAAGGAGCAAGAAATCTCTATCATCTGTCTGCGGGCTTTGAAAAAGGAAAGATAGAAATTGCCTTTTCAAATATTGTTGTAGAAAAAACATCTGATGGTAAGGGTTTTCAACCAGTGAAAAAAGATGCGACCAAAGCCACTGGAGAATATGGGCTAGCGGTGGGGTAAACAATCTTTGGTTTCTTTAGTTGAGGAGTTTTCTTTCTTCCGTTAATTTTTGCAAAGCCGTAGTAGTCTCGGCAAAAGATTTTTTAAGGTCTTCATTTTCCGGATCGAGATTTAAGTCTTTGCTAATTTTTTTTAATTTTTCGCGTAAAGAGACATCTTTTATTTCCCACGCCGTCTTTTGAATTTCTTCTAAAACACTATCATTTCTGGTATCTAAATTATTTTCTTGCAAGTATAACCGATCAATTAAATCCAAGCTTTCCGGCGGGGCTAAACTGACAAAGTTTTTAATATCAAATTTGGGAGCGTCCTTTAAAGAGATTAAGAGTTGATAAATTTTACCCAAATTAGAATTAGCAAATTCTTCCGAAGTTAAACGAGAAGAAATTAAAAGTAGGTGATCGGCGGGGTTTGTGGACTGCAGGAGAAGAGACAACAAATATTCTTCGAGCAATTCGCTGCGGGATTTAGCGGTTAGCGGATAGGGGTTAGCGGTTAGTGGTGGACGGGGCACGGAAAGCTTGCGAAACTCTTTGGTCAATTGAGTTTCTAAAACTTCTTGGGGGATGGATAATTTTTGAGCGAGCTTTTTTAGATAATGGTTTTTAACCACCAAATTTTCAATTGGGGCAATAAATTTAGCCACCTCGCTGACGATTTTTTTTCCTCCGTCGGGAGTAGCGGGGTCATTTTTTTCTAAAGAGTTATCAATAATGTAGTCATAAAAGGAGACGGCGCGATCAACGGCCTTGCACCACAGAGCGGGATCTTTTTTAACTAATTCGTCCGGGTCCTTAGCCTCTTTGAAAGTGACCACTTTGATATTTAGCCCGGCTTGGTCAGCCATTTCAATGCCCCGGTGGGCGGCCGCGTCACCAGCAAAATCCGCATCCAACGAAAGAAAAATATTTTCCGTGTAGCGTTTAAGTAAGCTGACATGGCCAGCCGTTAACGCCGAACCTTTGATGGCCACCACGTTGCGAACGCCGGCTTGATAAGAACTAATCAAATCAATTTCCCCCTCCACAATAGTGGCAAACCCGGCTTTTTTAATTTCTTGACTGGTAACATCTAACCCGTACAAAACGTTTCCCTTGGTGTAAACGAGGGTTTCGGCGGTGTTAATATATTTGGCTTCTTTAGCGTCTGGATCAAGTAATCTCCCCGCAAAACCCACGATATTGCTGTGGTGGTCGGTTAAAGAAAACATCACCCGGCCGCGAAAGCGGTCAAAAAATTTACCAATACTAGATTTTGAAACTAACCCCGCGGCTTCTAATTCTTGGGGAGTAAATCCTTTTTTCAACAAAAATTTACTTAACGAGTCCCAAGAATTGGGGGCGTAACCCAAACGAAAAAGCTTGACAGAGTTGTTAGTAATTAGCCGGTTAGTAAGATAGTCACGGGCAGATTTTCCCAAAGGGTGGGAAGTTAAAATATAATTATAAAATTCTGATGTTAAATGGTTGGCCGCCAAAATCCGCTCTTTGATTTCTGTGTTTTTTGAGGGTTGGTAAGAGGTTAAATTTACGCCGGCGCGTTTGGCTAAAATTTTTAGGGCCTCGGGGAATTCTAAATTTTCCAGTCGCATTAAAAATTTAAAAATATCCCCGCCGTCTTGGCACCCCCCAAAACAGTGCCAAATTTGCCGTTCAGGAGAAACAATAAAACTAGGAGTTTTCTCGTTGTGAAACGGACACAACCCCTTAAAATTAGCCCCGGTTTTTTTAAGCGGCACGGATTCGGAGATTAAAGTTACAATGTCAATTTTTTGCTTTATCAGCTCCAGATCACTCATTTAGGCGGATTATACAATAATAAGTTATAATATAAGCTGTTATTGGAGGAGTGGCCCAGAGGCCCACGGCGCGTGCTTGGAAAGCACGTGAGCGCAAGCTCGCGCAGGTTCGAATCCTGTCTCCTCCGCCAAGCGCTCGTAGCTCAACTGGATCGAGCAAGAGATTGCGGATCTCTAGGTTGGTGGTTCGAGTCCACTCGGGCGCACCATTTGGGAAATGGCGAAATCATTGGGTGCGGCGCTCGCAACGCCGCCGCCCGATGCGAACGCCGCAAAGGGAAAATTCAAGTCCGCCGAGAGCCGCCGATCTTTTAAAAAGAAGTTCGAGCCGACTTTTTTTGCCACGACAGCAAGGTCGTGGCAATTATTTTTTTCGCGCGCGATTTTTTGCGCTCGTAGAGCGCAATTTACAAATTCTCTAACTGGTTCGAGCCAAACAGTTCCGTTTTTCTGAATTTGAGATTTTTTCTCCTCTAAACTTAACTTTTCGTCAAACAATTCATTCTTCTTTTGTTTGTAAATTTCCGGTTCGATAACCTGATCCAAATATCCGTCTAGAAGCCGATTGAGTTTGACCTCGGTTTCTTCAATTTGTGAATTGAGTTTTTGGACTTCTCTCTCACTTTCAGCTTTGTCTTTTTCCTCGGCTTCAATAATCCATTTATCAAAATATGGTTCCCAGCCTTCATGCAAGCCGCAATCACGAACAATTTGCCTTAGTTGTTCTTCAAGCGCCGGTTCGTTGATATATTTCTGATTACAGGGTTTCAGTTTTTTAGTACAACGGTAGTAGATGTACCGAACTTCACCTCGAGTTTTGGGATAAACTTTGGTGTGAGTTTCCGCCGTGATTGCGGCACCGCACTCCCCGCAGGTGGCCAAACCAGAAAAGGCAAAATCATGCCCTTTGTTTCTTGGTTTTTCGATTTTCTCAATTTGTTTTTGCACTTCATCAAACAGCTTTTTACTGATAAAAGTTTTATGAGAGCCTTGATAGTATTCTCCGGCGTAACACATTATTCCGATGTAAAATTTGTTTTTGAGCATATTTTTAACTTGATCTACTTTTACCGGCTCACCGTCTAACTTTTTTATGCCAAACTTGTGAAGGAATTTTGAGATCTCCACAAACGATTTTCCACCTTCAGCAAAAAGCTGAAATGCTTTTTTAACAACTCTTGATAATTCAGATTCAACATCTATTCCCCTCGTTTTGGGATTATTCAGATAACAATAGGGTGCTTTACTTGGCCAAACTCCGTTACGGAGTTTCTGTCTGTTTCCTCGTTTTACATTTTCACTTAAATTGTCCACATAATACTTTGATTGGCCAAAGGCGATTGAGAGCATAAATTTACCTTGAGGAGTTGACTCAAACCAAAACGAGGGGAATTTTAGATCAAGGAGTTTGCCGGTATCCAAAAGATAAATTACTTTCCCGCCATCAATAGAATTTCTGGCCAAACGATCCGGGTGCCATGAGAGGATTCCGTTGACTTCTCCTTTTTCAATTTTTTTCAAAACAATTTCAAACTGTTCTCGCCCCGGAACCTTGGCTGTCTTGGCTTCGGTGATAAATTCAGAGACAGTTAAGTTTTCTCTCTTGGCAAACTCCTTGAGTTCAGCAATTTGCGCTTCAATAGACAAAACTTGTTTGTCTTTTTCATCTGTGGATTTCCGGCAATAAGCGATATATTTAATCATGGTTTTATGGTTAAAAGTCCTTTAAGCTCGCAGTAGCGAGCAGGGTTTCTTCTCAAGAAACCCAATTTTTGCGTTTTTCTTCATTCTTTTTCTACAGCGGCTCTCGGCAGACTTGAATTTTCCCTTTGCGGCGCTCGCATCGGGCGGCGGCGTTGCGAGCGCCGCACCCAATGATTTCGCCATTTCCCAAATGGTGCTCGTTTTTGGAAAAATTCGAACTTATTTCAAAGAAAATTGTTAATGTGTTAGCTCGCCCCGCCTCTGGCGGGGCTCGCTACTCCAGCGCGGCGCCCCCACCCGCCGCGCTTCCGAAAAAGTCGGCTCGAACAGACAAAAACCAATTCTGATTTTTGTCCAAAGAAAAACGCAAAAATTTTAAAGAACTTAAATTCAAATGGCGCAACCGGTGGACTCAACAGAAATTGTCTTCCCGTTGTCCGATTGCGCCATCAAAAAAGACAATTTCGAAATGTTGAGTCCAATATCAATATACAAAATTTCCAAAATAAAAACAATAGCGATTGACCTTCTAAAAATCCGCAGAAAAATGTATAATAAATTCAAGGTTATGGAAAAATACTTTATTTACTTTTTAGTCGGATTTTTAGGCGGGATTATCCGCGGATTAGTTGGTTTTGTTAAAAACAAAACCATAGAAAAAGCCAATCATTTCAAACCCTCATATTTTGTGGTCACTATTTTAATTTCTGGAATTGTTGGAGCGGCGGCTGGAATTTTAGCCGATACCGAATGGCAAGTTTCGTTTCTGGCGGGGTATGCCGGAACAGACTTTATTGAAAGTTTATATAAAATAAAAGTTGCTAATAAACAAACATTTTAATGAGTAACGACTTAGCCACCAAGCATAAATATTACAATAACACTTTTTTTGGGAAGTGGGCATGGTTATATGATTTTGAAAAATATTTTGCCTTCCCCCTGCGCGTACAGGCCGCGCGTTTTTTGGGTGCAGAACCAAAAAGTAAAATAATTGATGTGGCTACTGGAACAGGAGCCCAAGCATACGAATTGGCGAAATTGAACCTCGAAGTAACAGGAATTGACCTTTCGCCAGAGATGTTAGAACAAGCAAAAAAGAAATATAGAAATTCTCTAGCGCTCAAATTTCAACATGCAGATGCGACAGAGATTCCGTTTAAGGACAACTACTTTGACTATTCTTCAATATCTTTAGGATTACACGACATGCCCCACGACATTGGAATTTTAGTTTTGAAAGAAATGAAACGAGTCACTAAAAAAGATGGTTCGATATTGATTGTTGATTATATGGAACCTAAAAAACACACGATAGCAAAATTATCTCATCTTTTGGTGAGTTTATACGAAACAAAAAACTATAAACCTTTTATTAAATATGGGCTTGATGAACTTCTTTCAAAAGTTGGACTAAAAATTTACAGAGAATCCAATTTTTTAGGTCTATTTCAAATTGTTTTAGCGAAAAACAAAAAATAACATATGGACTGGCAAATACTTTTAGCAACGAGTGTTATTACTTATTCAATTTCAGTATTACTTCAACGAGTTTTGTTGAAAAACGACAAAAGCGACCCAATCGCTTATTCTATTGTTTTTCAACTACTTACAGGGATACTAATTGGAATTTATGCGATGTTTAACGGTTTCGCTACTCCTAATCTTGTACCCCTAATCCCAAATTTAATTTTGATGACAATTTTGTATGGTGCAGGGAATGTTTTTATTTTTAGCGCGTTAAAAATGATTGACGCGGCAGAATTTACAATTGTTTTTGCCTCCCGTGCTTTATGGACAATAATTGGTGCGATTATCTTTCTTAAAGAAAGTTTCTCTATGCAACAGACACTAGGGACAATTTTAATTATTTTGAGTATTGTTTTAGTCTCTTGGAAAAAGCAAAAATTTACCTTTAGTAAAGGCTTTATTTTTTCTGTTCTTGCCGCATTATCTTTCGGATTGGCATTTACAAACGATGCTTTTATCGTTAATAACTTCGATGTCCCGTCTTATCTAACCATCGCCTTTATTCTTCCGTCGCTGGCAGTTTGGGTCATCTATCCAAAATCCACTGCCAAAATGAAACCATTGTTTGAGAAAAAAACTCTATTAAAGCTAGGACTGCTCGGGGTTTTTTATGCGGTTTCAGCAATAACAATCTTTTTGGCCTACCAAGTTGGCAAAAATGCCAGCCAAATTGCGCCATTAAACCAGACAGCAACAATAATAACCGTTGTTTTGTCAGTGATATTTTTGAAAGAAAGAACTGATCTATTAAGAAAATTGCTAGGCGCAATTATTAGCTTCGTTGGTGTTGTTTTGGTAAAATAGAACAAGTTTTTGGGAGTTTCCGTGTCCACGCACGAGTGGGTGGGACAAGGACACTATAAAATCCTTTCCCTACTCGAGCGAAGCGAGAGAAAAATCGCGCGCGAAAAAAATAACGGAAGCGCGGCGGGTGGGGGCGCCGCGCTGGAGTAGCGAGCCCCGCCAGAGGCGGGGCGAGCTAACACATTAACAATTTTCTTTGAAATAAGTTCGAATTTTTCCAAAAACGAGCACATTTGGAGGATGGGCAGGACGGCAATGCGTTGGTTTCGAAAACCAATGCCCGCAAGGGCTAACATGTTCAACTCATGTATCCTCCGCCGGTTTACCCTGAGCGTAGCCGAAGGGCTTCCGTAGCTTAACGGACAGAGTATTGCCCTCCGAAGGCAATGGTGCCAGTTCAATTCTGGCCGGGAGCACTAGGAGAATCTTTTTTCCCACCACTCGGAGAATTTTTCCGTTTGGGATTTTTCGGGGACCTCAATGTAAGGCAAATATTCCGCCAGAATTTCCGTAATTTTTTCCTGGTCTTTTTCGTCAATTAATATCACCAAATGGCTAAAGAAATTCCGGCTGGCCACATGCAAAATAGTTTCGTTATTTTTCTTTTTAAACCAAAATGGGCCTAAATCTTGCCATAAATGCGAGTGGTTCATAGATACAATACCCTCGGTGGTAATTTTATGATTGACCATTACTTGGGGGACGCGATTGAGAGCAAAAAATAAAAAGTAAGCCGCCCATGAAACCACAATCGCCAGCCACTCTTGAAATAAAACAAAAACCACGGTCAAAAAAACCACCACGCTTCCCAGTAAAGCAAAAGTGCCTTTAGGATAATCCAGCGACGGCCGCGACAGCGATTGCCAAACAAACAAATCCCGAACGCGAGGTTTTTTCGTTTCGTCCATAACTTAACTATACAAAGTTTTTAAAAAGAGAGCAATGAAGGTTTATGGAGATTTATCTAAATACTCTTTAGCCATTTCTTCCAATTTTTCTGACGCTAGTTGTTCAAAAGTTTGGTTGGTC
>Ga0233422_10000229_pt1 | contig 29645 bp, 37 predicted proteins | sample Watercolumn_Mata_2_FD_182724 | JGI IMG/M metagenome (GOLD analysis project Ga0233422, IMG submission 182724) | Freshwater microbial communities from Lake Matano, South Sulawesi, Indonesia - Watercolumn_Matano_2014_110_MG | ecosystem: Environmental > Aquatic > Freshwater > Lake | place...
GAACCATGAAATTCTCACGCACCCTCTCCCCCTCGGAAATCGCAAAGGAGCTGGACATAGATTGTATCATTCCCCATCTCTGTGTAGGCGGAAATCTGGTTGGAGTAAAAAAATTCCCAGAAGGCGGAATAGGCAAACATGAAACTCTCTTATCAATCGGCTCCCAATTCCCGACAGGCGGGTGCGAAACATGTGGTTGTTCTGAAAGCAACCATAGCAACGGGGAATTTGGAAGATTTTGCTTCAGCCATAAGACCTATCTTTCAATGGAGGAATATCCAAGTGTTATCTGCAATGAGTTCAAGCCCGAACTCGGCAAGGTCGTGGGGATTGAGATGGTTGAAGAGTGCAAATGCGGGCATGAACAAGGAGAAGAGTGCGACATCTGTGGAAGCAAACCAATGCAGAAAGTAAAGATAACTATGGAGGTCGATTGAGATGAAAGTCGGAATCGTGTCAATAGACGCAGGCCCAGAAACCCGGGAGTTTGCAAGGGCATGGTTGGTCATAACTCTAATCGGGCTGGTCATGGCGGCAGTCCTGCAAGGCGCGGCGGGCAGGAAAGTCAGCGAAGCAAACTGCACAGCTGTAGCTCAAGTCTCGGCGGCACAGGCATACTGCCTCACGCAACAGAACTTCGCTCAGGACGCGGTCCAATTAAACAGCACCCACGTCGCTGTGTATGCCAGCAGGTTCGACGCACGTTGCTTCCGATAGTGTCAGCTTAATAAATATTAATGAATTTAATGGAGTGGTTCAAATGGAACGACTGTCGATATACCGTCTGCAGGAGCCGAACGAGGGACAGTTCTCAACCGTCTTCTCGAACAGGGCAAAGAAGCAGATGCTAAAGGACGGTTGGGAAAAAGGCTGCTTCTTCGAGGCAATCAGAAAAAGCAAGACGGAAATACTTTTGAAGAGGCTACCATAATGGACATAACTTTCATAAAAAACGAGCTTCTCCCCCCAGAACAGCTCATACAAGACCCAGACAACCCGAACGAAATGAACAACGCCGAATTCGTCGCACTGAAGGCAAACATCGCGCAATACGGCATCCTTGAGCCGGTAGTCATCGACCAGGACAGCAACATCGTGGACGGCCAGCACCGCTCCATGGCTGCAAAGGAGCTGGGCATCCAAGTCCCCTGCGTGCGCTTCAACATACCCAACCCGACAGACAGGCGCATCATCCGCCAAACCCTGAACAAGCTGAGGGGCAAGCACAACCCGCTTAAGGACGCGGAGGAGTTCATAGCCATCCTGAAGGCAAATGAGGAAAAGAAGCTCTTCGACCTCACAAGCATCAGGGAAAACGAATTCTACCGGACCATCGCCCAAAAGCAGTCCGAGCAGGAAAAGGATGCCGTCCCATAGCCGCCAGAAACGCCAATCACGCAGCCAGGCGACCTTTGGGTAATCGGAGAACACAAAATCATGTGCGGCGACTCCTGCAGCCCAGAGGACGTGGCAAAGCTTATGGGGGGGGAGAAAAAGCCCATATCGTCATCACCGACCCACCATACGGAGTGGACTACATAGCCCAAATAGAGGGCAGGGAGGGCACAACGAGCAAATGGAAGCACATCAAGGGGGACGAGCTGAAAGGCAAGGCGCTGCAGGACTTCTGCGCCAAATTCCTCCGCAATATCCAAACCCATACCACCGAAGATAGCGCATATTACATTTTTTTTGGCATGAAGACCTTCCACCACTTATTGGCAGCCATGGACGAAACGGAAGTCTATTACGCTTTGCCCCTAATTTGGAGCAAATCACGCCCGACCATCAGCTGGGCAAAATACCACCCAGACTACGAGATAATGGCTTATGGGGGCAACGGAGCCAAACAGAAGCCCCACAGGGAAAAGGCAGTGCCAGCATCTGCCGCCCAGGCAAGGAACGACTACCGTCCCGACTACGAGCCAATCGCCTTCAGCGGACATGGCAGCAAACCCAACCAAACGCGGTGGTTCGCCAAATACGACCAAAACACCACATGGTTCGTCAAACCAGACAACAGTCTCAGCTACGCTCATCCAACTCAAAAGCCCGTGGAGTTGGCCGAACGCGCCCTGCTGAACAGCTCAAGGGAAGGGGAAGTCTGCCTCGACCTCTTCACAGGCTCAGGATTTACTGCCATAGCCTGCCACAAGCTCAAGCGCATCTTCAGGGGCATGGAGCTGGAATGTTCTTATGTCGATGTGAGTGTTCAGAGATTAGAACATTACTCTGGTTTGAAAGCGAAATTAATTCGCAACGGCGAGGAAGTGAAGTTTTAAAAATCAATGCGACGTAACCATGTCATGATTGAAAAATATTGGATGTGCAATTGGTGTGGCGAGAAAAAGGAAGCCCGACCACCTACAACGAATGCGACATGTGAAAAATGCCAACGAGGTAAATTCCGATGTATAATGCGATGCAACTGCCAGAAACTCTTCCATCCCAACTCCAATAGTCTTCAATTTTGCAGTCGGAAATGCGCCTACAAATATCGACGAACGCACTAACAAAGGGTAATTCCCAAACCATATCTCTGGCGTGCAAGAATAGGGGCATGTATCAAATGCGGAAAAGAGTTCCGCGCAGTCAAAGACTTCAAAAACCGAAAACAAAAATATTGCTCAAAGGCATGTTGGGCAACTCGTTCTGGAAGACCTCGCTGGAAAAGCAAAAGACTGACACTTGCATCGCTTGCGCAAATAAGAAAATGGCGCAAGACGATCTTCAATCGGGACAGAGGAAGATGCGTGCAATGCGGTTCAGACTATCGGCTCGAGGCAGATCACATTCTGCCAGTTTCGCAAAGACCCGATTTAATTCTCAACGTAGACAATGGGCGAACACTCTGCCACGAATGCCACAAGCAAACCGACACCTACGGAGCGAATCTCAAATAGCGGCGGACAGGAAATAATACCAAAACGACGTGAGCATCCATGGAAGAAAACAACACAGAAACAGCACAAAAAAACACCCAAACGCAGCAACAAAGCACACCTACAGCACAAAAAGAACACAAAAACACAGAACATGCGCAGGCAGCCAGTTTCACAAGTTTGACAAAAATAAGAGTTTCTAAGAAAAAAGCCCTTATGATACAACTCGCCCAAAAGCACAAAGGAGCCAATTTGGGGGAGAGGTGCAGAATGGTCGGAATAAGCCGGCAGACGCACTACAATTGGTTGCACAAGGACGAGCACTACAAATCACGAATGGACGAGGCAAGCGAGGACTTCGTAGACACGCTCGAGGCAACCGCCTACACCCTTGCGTTGGAGAAGAATCCCCAAGTGCTGCTCGCAACCCTGAAAGCCAAGGCAAAGGACAGGGGTTGGGGGGACGACCCGAAGGCTTTGGTGCAGCTCAACCAAGGCTTCCAGCTCAACATCGTGGCGCCAGAAGAGAAGAAGGAAAAGAAAGAAGCTGTGAAATCCTAAGAACCAAACCTAATATTTTATAAGTTTATTAGGTTTTGTTAGGTTGGTGGTTGCATGCCAACAGCGCACATAAGCAAAAACTTAGAAAAAATCATAAACGAAAACGTCCAAGGGGAAGGAACCCTCGGAGCCAAACTCGAAGCCTACATAAACGAACACGGCGCACGCGAAGAGACACTTGCCAAGGAAAACGAATTCCTGCGAAAAGAGATAGTTTCCCGACTTCCGAGCATCATATCAGTCGAAACAACACCAACACTAACCACAGTAGACTACGCACGCATCGAACGCATCATCAAGACTGCGCTCGAATCCGCGATGGCGAGATAATGCAAACCGCTACATGGAGGCCCACCTCGAGGCAAATGGAAGCTTGGGAAATCCTACAAGATGTCACCACAACCGAACTCTTCTACGGCGGTGCGGCGGGGGGCGGAAAGTCTTACTTGGGCTGCGCATGGCTGCTCGCCTCATGCCTGCGGTATTCCGGCAGCCGTTGGCTTATGGGCCGCGCTGTCCTAAAGCACCTGAAGGATAGCACACTGCTCACCTTTTTCCAAGTCTGCAAGGAGTGGGGCATCAAGAAAGACGAGCAATACACCTACAACTCAATGGAAGGCGTAATAAAATTCTTCAACGGCAGCGAAATCTATCTCAAAGACCTTTTCGCCTACCCCTCCGACCCAGAGTTCGACTCCTTCGGCTCAACTGAATTCACCGGCGCGTTTATCGACGAGGGCAGCCAAGTGAGCGAGAAGGCCAAGAACATAATATCTGCCCGCCTGAGATACAAACACAAGGAATTCGAGCTTGTCCCAAAACTCCTCATAGGCAGCAATCCCTCGAAAAACTTCCTATATTACCAATTTTTCAAGCCGTCAAAGGAAGGAACACTCCCACCTTACCGCAAATTCGTAAGGGCAACCGTCGGAGACAATCCATATCTTCCCGCACAATACATTGAGCAGCTGCAACGGCTTGACAGGACAAGCCGGGAAAGGCTGTTGTTCGGCAATTTCGATTATGACGACGACTCAAGCAAGCTGATGCAATACAATAAAATCACAGACATCTTCACAAACGCGAAAACGGCATCTGAAAAGAAATTCATAAGCTGCGACATTGCCCGATTCGGAACGGACAAGACAATCGCGGTAAGGTGGGAAGGGCTGCATATTGCCGAGATAGCCGCGTGGCAGAAGGAAAGCACAAAGGAAACCAGGCTTAGGCTCGAAGCCATCGCCACAAAACACCAAATCCCAAGGAGCAACATCATCGTGGACGAGGACGGCGTGGGCGGCGGCGTGAAGGACGAAATGAACGGCATACTCGGATTCGTCAACAACAGCAGTCCGCTTGGGAACACCAACTACGCGAACCTGAAAAGCCAATGCTACTACAAACTTGCCGACTGCGTGAACCTTGGAAAGATAAGTTGCGCGGAGCTGGAACCGAGAATAAAGGAGATGCTGATTGAGGACCTGGAGCAAATTGCGCGGAAAGACCCGGACAAGGATAGCAAGCCGGCAATAGTTCCGAAAGAGGTGATAAAGGAGAAATTGGGCCGCAGCCCCGACGTGGGCGACGCGATAATGCTAAGAATGCATTTCGAGCTGAACCAAGAGAGTTTCGGAGTCGCAAGGAAGGGATGGTGATGGGCTTTTACAAGAACTTCATAAGGCTCCACGAATTCACGAAAAAGAGCAAATGGAGCTGCGACGGGCAAACAAAGGTCTTCAACAAATACAACAAACTATCCTTCCCAAGCGACGAGTCAAACAAACTTACTTTTGACGAATGGATTATACAGGCTGCAATCGCCTACAAGCTGCATGAGAACGGAGTGCCTTTTATCTCAAACAAGCACTTCTACAAGATAGACGTTTTCGGGGACGTTGTCGGGAACGAAACAATAAAGATTCTGAGGCTGGACAAAATGGAAGCGATACAAAACCGCCCCTCGGAGATTTTCAAGACAATAAACTATGTGAAATACAAGGAGATTCAGGACTTCATGGAGATGCTTTACGAATATGCGGACGGGATAGTGAAGAACTCCCAGAAGCCGCCAAAGGGAAGCATGAAGGGTTTATGAGTGTTATTTAAAAAGTCGGCAGGAGGAGGTTGAAGGTATGAAAATACTCGGCTTTGAGCTATTCGGAAGTGGGGCAAAAACGCCAGTATCGGAAGCGCGTCCATTGAAGGCATACAGTTCCAGCGAGATGGACGTCGTTGAAATGCAGTTCCCTCGACTTGGGCTTGAATCGCTTTTCAGTTACGTTTATTACTCAGACACCTACCGCGCCATAACGGATGCGCTCGTAAGGGAACTCTTCAGGAACGGCGCAGACTTCACTCCAAAGTTCACGGCAAAATGCACAAACAACCTCTGCCAGGCGGAATTTGACTACGAAGTTGAAAACTGCCCAGAGTGCAACAGCCCGACAAGGGAGCCCGACCACCAGCAACAGTGGATTTTCAAGGAGTTCGTTTCCGAAGCAAACGCAAACGGGCAGCCATTGGAAGCAGTAATGAAATCAATCGAGATAGACCTTGACGCGGTTGACAACGGCTACCTGCTTGTCCTGAAAGCCTACACGTTTGGCGCACAAGGGGAAATAATCGGCGCAGACGTAAAAGAACTGCTCCGAGGCGACCCAAGAGTAATGAGGAAGATAATCGACAGGAAAGGGAGACCGGGCTACGATTGGGACTCTGGGAAAAGAATACATGTCTGCCCCATGCACCGCAACAAGGCGCAGGAAGGCCCAAGATGCTCCGACTGCCAGCTAAAACTCTACCCTGCCTACTTCGTGGCTTTCTCCGAAATTCCAACGTATTACCTTGCGGGAGAAGTCTGCCACAGGACAAAATACTCGCAGACAATCTACTACGGTTTCCCCCCGATACTCACGCTGCTCCCAAAAATCCAAATCCTTCTGGCGCAGGACAAATACATGAGGGCATACTACTACGGGAAAAAATCTCCAAAGGGTATTTTGGCATGGATGACAGGCTCGGTGGAATCAGCGGAAAAGAAATGGTCGGAATTTGTGGACAGGGCAATAGAGGAGCCAAACAACGTGTTCCCTCTTTTCATAAATCCCGGGCAAGCCAACACAAACGGGGACGTGGTGAAATTCATCGACCTGATGCGGACGCCACAAGAAATGCAATACATAGACGTGCGGCAGGAATTAATCACGAAGATAGGAGCATTCCACGGGGTAATGCCGATTTTCCAAGCAGACCTGTCACAGAGCGCGGGCTTGAATTCAGAAGGATTGCAGGTAACGGTAACAACGAGGGCGGTGGAAACAGGGCAATCCGTCCATAATTCATTCTTCGCTTTCTTGGGCTATCAGTTGGGGCTCGTCGATTGGGAATACAAGCTCAATCCCCCGGAGGAAAAGGACGAGATGGCGGAACTGCAACGGGAAGCCCAGAAAATCGCAAATGCACAAGGAATGAAGAACCTCGGATTTGAGGTGAGCCTGGATGACAGCGGCGAGTTCAAATTCACGGAAAAGCCGGAAGGGATGCAAAACCTTCCTTTTGGACAGATACCCGAGTTTGGCGCAGGAAGCACGGACGAAGCAAGCGGAACTCCCGACAAAGGCAGATTAGACGGGGAGCCTTTTGACGAGGGACGAATGATGAAGACCGCTGCCGAAAAAAAAAATTCCCAAGACCAGTATGAGGAAGCGATAAAAAGCGCCATTTCAAGATTCACACGAGGGAACGCAAAGGAGCTAATCACCGCAATCTCAAGAAGCCTCGTGATGAAGTTTGATGCAATCACCGACAAGTATTTCACAAGAATTTACAAGGAGAAACTAATCGAATTGGAAAACAGGCTTGGAATAGATTTGGGCTTCACGAAAGACGACAGGGACACATTAATGGCGCTAAAGTCCCAAAGGGTTCTTTCAAGGGCATACCAAGACCTTGCCCAAAACGTGGAAAAAATGGTGAATGAGGCAACAAGCAAATCCGAATCCAAGGAGCAATTAGCCTCATACATCGACGAGATAAAAACCTCTACAAGCAGCAACGCCGAGCTAATCGCAAGGACAGAAACGGCAAAAATACAGTCGGCGGCTAATCTTACGAATTTCCGCAAAGCATTCCCCAAGGGCTTCATGGTAAGGCACGCAGGCCCGACTGACGAAAGGACAACAAAGACGTGCAGAAGAATCATGGAGAGGACAAGGAAAGGAGTCACGGAAGCGGAATACTACGACACCCTGAAAGAGGAATCAGCAAAGGACTTCCCGACATGGACCGTGGATAGGGAAGCCCCTGTAGCCCATATCCAATGCAGACACAGGCCCGAGGTGCTGGTTTAGTGGGAGACGAGGCGGCTTATCTGGCATTCATAGATGAGGTTCTCACAATCGTAGCCTACAAAATACTGAACCAGGCAAACAAGAACATAGACGACTACAAAATAAACGACACCGGGCGACTTAGGGGCTCAGGGGTGGTGGAACCAGCTGGAGAGGAATATTTGATTGTCTGGAAAGCCCCTTATTCGGGGGCAATTGAGTTTGGCTCACACCCACACATGGTTCCAGCAGAAGTCCTGTATGGCTGGGTAAGGAGAAAAATGAGAATAAGCGATGACAGAAGAGCATGGGGAATCGCTTATGCAATCCAGAAGGAAATAGCCGAAAGCGGACAAACAGGAAGGCACTTCATAAGGGACGCAATAGACATGATGGCTGCCAATCCTTAGTGTTATTTAAAAAGGGGAAGATGGAAGTGTTTGATATGCAAGCGCACATGACAAACTTGGCTTCACCTGCAATTGAGGGCAGTCCATCCATATCACCCCCAATACTGATTAAGAATGAAGGTTTGCCCTCGCAGGATGAGGCATTTTACATTCTCAACTCAGACGAAAGGCTCTTTACGGCGTGGCTGTCCGTAGAGATAAAGGACAACCAAGGGCAGATAATCCCAATGGGCGAGTTCAAAAAGTCAATGCCGATGTGGATGGCAAGAGGGGCGCCGATAACAATAATGCACTCCAACATGGTGGTAGGAAAGTGCCTCAATTACCAATTTGCGACAAACCCGGCTACGGGAGCAGAAGGAATACTTGTAACAGGATTGATTTTCAAAGGAAACACGCTTGACGACCAAGCATGGGAAAAGGTGCAGTCAAAACAGTTCGCAGGCGTTTCAGTAGGCGGGACGGCTTCACTCAAAAAATCAAAGGACGGCATATTGAGGGGCTTTGAACTGTTTGAGATGGCTCTTGCAGATAAACCCGCAAACCCGGCAGCAGTAATAGAGACAGTTTCTCAGGTGGCAAAAGCAGATACAACGCCAGTAAAAACGGAAAAAATCAACAAAGGTGATTTTGTGCCAGATGATGAAAAGAAACCCGAGGAGGAAAAGCCGAAGGTGGAAACAAAAGTCGAACCTCCAAAAGAGGAAGCTCCGCCAGTGGCTCCTCCAAAAGAGGAAACAAAAACAGAAATGCCTCCGACTTCAGCACCACCAGCAGAAGCACAATCGGACACGGCTGAGATGAAGGCGATACTGGTAAAAATCTATGAAATGCTCACATCCGCTCAACATGTCAAGGAGTCTGTGAAAACAGGAACAGCCCCTGTAGAGACAAAATCGGACATAACGGCAGTGAGAAAATCAGAGGCGGAAATATCAACGCCGAGACCAGATGCCGTTTCTGACTTCTCCCCAAAAGAGGAGAAGAAAACCCTTGGCGACAAAGCGGTTGAAATCGCAAAGGGACTGGTAAGGTTCAACCCCCGCGAAGACTACCGGGCAAGAAGTAGCCAAAACTAAGGTGATAAAATGCAATGGAACTATGGAAGCCAAGAAAACCTTGCTCTTTACGAGAGGCTCATCCAAGAGCAATACAAAGGAGTGCCAGCCTCTCCGTCTGACGTAACGTCAGTGAACAAAGCCGATGCGCCTATACTGTCCTCAACGACAGGCTTTTTCAATCCGGTTTATGGGGCGTCGGTAATGCAGCAACTCGCCCACGACAGCGTCCTTTTCGGGATGCTGCCAAAATACCCCTACAAGAAAAGGGGATTCAGGGCTGAAACCACGAGATTCGTGACAAGCGGAGTGGGTGTTGCGGAAAACGCAGCAGTGCCTGACAGCGTGAAAAACGCAATTGCAGCGGTTGATGTTCCAATAAAGGAGCACGCAATCACTGTTGAGATTTCAGAAAGACAGAGGCTCCTGATGGAAGCGGGGGACGACACAGCATATACCGACTACGCGGGAGTGATGGAAAGCGCAAAGAGGAGTTTCTCCTATGCTTACGACGCTGACATAAATACCGACGTAACAACAGTCGCCTCCAACAACTCGGAGTCAATCGACAGGGTTGTTTCCTCATATGCAGAGGTTACTAACTGCGCTGATGTGAATGCAAACGACGCTGACATTTACTCACTGGACAGGGATGCAGCTGCTTCATGGACGGATGCATATGTGAATCATGGCTCCAACGTAACAAGGGTTCTTTCAGACACCATCGTTAGGGCTGTTATGAGCAATACCGTTTCCAACGGGGCAGACCCCAGGACCCAAGTCTGGTATACAGGCGCAGACACTTACGAGGCACTTGTCGGATTGTATGGCACACAGAACAGATACGCTATGCAATTCACAGGCCCCGGGACAAGTGCAGTGTCCGGAGAGCCCGCAAAAGGAATCGCTTACGGGATGGAGATGGCGACCCTTTACGGAAGACCCTTCTTCGTTGCACCAACAGGAAAAGTGGTTGCAAACGGAGCAGCAGGAGCAGGAACGGCAATATCAAACCTCTACCTGCTTGACTTGGGAACCGACCCAATCTATGGCGAACCAATATTGGGCATAAAGACGCTCAGGGCTCCAATCCTTGCAAAGACAGGACTGATGGACGGTTACCCTGCGCACGCAAAGCTCGGCAACGAAACCATCATCTACGCTGCAATGGAGCTTGAATGCAAGAACTTTAAGCGACAGGGCAAAGCGAGAGACCTTGCAGCACCCTAAATGATTGAATGATATTCCCTGTGTGCGCCGTGGGTAATTTTTAACGGCGCAGAATAACCCTAAGAGGTGTGTGTTTGTGGCAAAAGTATTGAGGACGAAAGGGGGAGTGCGGGAAATCCAGTATTATGTGGCGGAAGGCGGAGGCTACCAGTTCGGGGATTCAGGAGAAACGGCTGGAATGTGCCTTGTGTTGAAAGAAAAACACGTGTCCGAACTCCTGGCTGCACATGGGGACGATTTGGAAATTGTCCAAGAAAGCAAATGGCCTGAAATCTACAAGAAAAAGGCACAATCGTTTGAAGAAGACCTATTGGGGAAAGCGACAGCGGCGTTCCCTGAGGTCGTCGAGAAACTGACCGGAAAGAAAAAAAAATAATGAGGGATTGACATGGCATTTTCAAGCACTTTGGTATTCAAAACTGTGATGGGGAACAAGAGCATGGAAGTTTGGTCTTTCAATTCTGCGGGCGTGACTTCTGGAAACATTGCCACAGGTCTCGCAAACATAGCGGCAACCAAACTTGCAAACAAGACTGCTCAACGAGGAGTTGTGGACGACACGACCACCGCAGGGACAGTCGCACTCACAGGCCTTACATCAAATGATGTTGGCTATGTGTTTGTTTGGGGACATTCGCTTTAGAGGTGTTTCACATGATTAAGAGGCTGTTCGCCGGTCTTTTGCTACTGATGGCATTTGCATTTGGGGCAAGTTTGAGCTCCAACTTCTATCAGAGTGGCTTTGACGTAAGGCAGGCGACCATGACAAAAGAATACTATGGCAGCGAAACCGTCGGCTACTCGTCGGTTTTTGGCTCCATAAGATACCTCCAGGTCAAAAACTCAGGTGGAGAGGACATGTCGTATTCCATTCAGGATGACGCGGGAACAAGCCTCTATTCGGCGACGGTAGCCCCTGCCGCAACCCACACGAACAGGACTCTTCCCAACTACACCAATTACGGCGTGTTGAACCTCGTCTGTGCAAACAACTTCACAGGAGGCGGCAGCCTTCCAACAGGTCTTGTCTCATTCTGGAAACTTGACGAAGGGACAGGAAATACAACCGCCGACGTGAACGCTGCAAACACGCTTGAACTGCCATCGGCACAAGGGGAAGGCGACAACACATGGACAACTTCGGGGAGATTCTACAATGCCACAACCCTCGACGGCGTGAATGACACGCTGCGACTGAACGACAGCGCAACAGTAAATGGAACAGCCTCAACGAGCTTCGCATGGGCGTTCTGGCTTTATCCAAACGCAGCACTTGGAACAAACAAGAGCGCGTATCTCTACCACAAGGGAGTCAAGAACGGCAACGTAACGCCCGTTCCAATCAGCACAGGCGTAAATTCCACGGCTCTCCAGGCAATCAACAACACTGCCATAAAGCTGTTCGTCAATACCAACGTTACGCAAAGGACAGTCACTTACAACTCCGCCGACTTCAGCACTGCGGCATGGAGCCACTATTCAGTTACATTCAACGGCACCGACCTGAAGCTCTACATCAACGGGGCACTTGCAAGCAATGACACGCCAACCACTACCCAGAATCTCAATTGGACAAGCCAGAACTGGTTATTTGGGGATGGGTTCGACACAGGCAACAACAGCGTGGCATACTTCGCCAACTGGAACTATGACAGCATCATGTATTTCAACACGAGCCTCACAGCGGCGCAAGTGTCCTACCTTTACAACCAGACAAAGAAGGTGAATCTGCAAACAACAGTAATTGCCGTGAGGTGAGTTTTGGTGATTCAAAATGCCAGCTGCACCACAATCCATTTCACGGAAGGACCTTGCTACCAAGAATGACCCCAACTCCATAAAGCAAGGAATCGCTGGCTATGGAGTATGTTCGGGACTTGCAGTTTCCGCAGGGACAGGGCTCCAGGTCTCCATCGCTTCCGGAAATGCCCTGTTTGCTTCAACACTCGTGATAAAAAGCGGAGCAACTACCTTGAACCTGACGGCTGCCGATTCAACCAACCCCCGAAAGGACATAATAGTTCTTGCTTCAGACGGGACAATAAGCGCAGTCGATGGAACGGCAGCAGCAATCTATCTTCCATCCGACACGAAGTTTCAGTTGCTCTCTCCCTATCCCGAGGCCATACCCTCTGGCAAGATAATACTGGCGGAGGTCTATGTGGCGGCAGGGGCAACGAGCCTTGCGGCTTCTGACATAAACGACAAGAGGGTTTTGCTTTCAGGCAATTACAAAATCTCGACTGTTTTCTCGGCAGACGCAAATGGCATTACTTTTAAAGCAAGCGATGGAACAACTACCATAGCCGTTCTTGATGACAGCGGAAATTGGGGAATAAAGGGAATGCAATACACATTATGAGGGAAACCATGAGGCAATTACTTATCCTCCTGTTTCTGATGGGAAGTGTTTTTGCCGCAATAGGAGACCCTTCCAAGTTTGGAAATAGCACAACAGTAACCTGCTACATAGGCGGAACGCAAGGCATTCTCAACTGCACTGGTCAGCTCATCGGAAAGAACCTAACCTTGATGACTGTTTGCAGTTCAGGGCAATTCCTCACCCTCAACACGACTACCAATCTCACCTATTGCGCGTCGCCGCCAGCATACCAGAACGGTTCAAGCAACCTCACAATAACTCAGGTCTTCGCAAACTTCTCGGCAACATCCCCCTGGCTAATCTACAACGGGGCAGGCAACTACGCTTGGAACGACACTATGGGAAATCTCACATATTTGCTAAACTCTGTCTTCACGAGCGAAAACTCCTCAATCTGGTCAGCAATCAATGCGCGACTTCTCACCTCCACATTCAACGCGGAAAACGCCTCAATCTGGAGCGCGATAAACGCAAGGCTTCTGACATCCACTTTCACAGCGGAAAACGCATCCATATGGAGCTCAATAAACTCCCTCATCACTTCAAACGCAAGCACGAACGACAGAATTACGTCGGTCAATTCATCAGTCCAGGGGATTTTCACCGACTATGCGAACAAGAGCAAGAGCGAAACGATAATTGGCAACTGGCTCTTCACCCCGTCGAGCAACGTCACCTTCAGCAGCGGCAGGGTTCTCTTCTACTCGCCTGTCTTCTTCTACAACGACACCACCTACTCCAACACGAATGCGATGAGGGTGAATTCCAGCATAACCGTGACGGACATCGGCAATGTTTCAGTCGTGAATATCAGCGATGATGGAACAGGGAAGGGTAGGATTTGGAGCAACGGCTACGCAATCTTCCAGCAGACCGTCCAGGCGAGCGAGTTCAGCGGGGCGTTAAACTGGACTTTCCTGCAAAATTATCCTTCGGGATGCTCAACAGGATATGCCGTCCAAGCAGTAGGAGATACTCTCGCATGCGTCCTAATGCCCACAGGGAATGTCACAGGCTCGTTTTCAGCCAACCAAGTGCCATACGCCACCAACTCCACAAACTTAGCAAGCTCGCCGAACTTGGTTTTCAATGAAACACAGCTATCCATCAACGGAACACTAAGAATCAACACCAACAACATCATAGACATGCGCACAGGCTCGGCTACGAGCGTGGATAGGCTTGACATACTTGCCACGCAGGGAAACAGAGGGTCTTCAATCCAACTGATTCCATCGGGAACAGGCACATTTTCAAAGTTCGCCACCGCGAACCAGAACTCCTCCTCAAACTTCGGAAGCATCATCATAGCCGCAGACGGAAACACAGGCTGGATTAATCCGCAGCAGGTCGGAACACCGACAACGAACCTGACAATACTCAGAATTGGCGGCGTTCCACCGACTGCGGGAGGCACGAACTGGAGCGAAATACACCTCTTCAGCAGCAACGTGTCATTCCGCACAAACGAGTTGAGAATCGCTGACATTTCCAATACGTTCATAGGCTCATTTGCCGCAGTGTTGAATAACACAACCGTTCCCACAGCCAGCAGCACATTCGGCACATCAGTTCGCGGGCTTCCAAACGGGCATCTTTTCCTTGATGTTTTCAACAATGACATCAATGATGCGGTGATGGTTCGTTTCAACAACTCAACAGCCATCAGCATCGGCGCAGTTTTCAGACCATCTTCCATAGACTTCTATGGAAACCTTAGACCAGACGGGGCAGACTGCGGAGACGGGCAAACGATATATCGCATCACCGATGGGAATTGGGGGTGCGTTACGCCTATTGGTGGCGGTGCAGCAACAAAACAGGTAGGGTATTGGCATACCGACACAATTTTAGCCGGTAGCGGAACATTCTACTACGACTTCGATAATTTCCTTCTTGGTGTGGGCGGAGAGATGGCAAGCGACCCGTCGGCAACACTCGATGTGAGGCAACAGGCAATCGACGGTGGAGCAGCCACCATCACTCCCGCATTCAAAGTCACAGGAGGCAGCCACACCCAGATGGCTTCCGAAAACCACGACGCATTCTTCAATTTCAGCAGGACACTGATAATGCCAGGCGCATTTTCAAACCAACGGCAGTTCTACATTACTGCACCCGAATACAGGGATGGAGATGGATTAAATATCCAATCCGCAGCGACGGTAGCAATATCAGGCGCACCCCGACTTCAAAGCGGCGTGTTGGAGCATTCCGCAGCACTTGACATAGAAGGCGGAAGCGTAACGACAGGCGGAACCCCAACCAACGCATACGGGCTTCGCGTTGCCGCACCGACTGGCGCAACGAACAACTATGCGGCACAGTTCAACGGGTTGCTTGACGCCACAAACGGTTTCAAGCTTCAAGGCGCACTGACTCTACCCGCCAATTCAGTCACAGATGCCTTCATTAATTCAGTTAATTGGACAAAAGTCTCAAACGCCCCTTGGATAACGAACAACCCTTACAACCTCACCATCAATTCAAGCCTCTCCATGCCCAATACATCGGGCAGGATAGTTCTTTCAGGCAGACTATACGCAGACCAAGTAGGGACTCTTACTGACGACCAAATGTTGAGAAGAGGCGAATACCACAGACCAATGGTGAATTACACCGGTGCAAATGCGTCGCTTGCCATAACGGGGATGGCCTTTGAGCCGTATTTCAACGCAACAAACATAACCTTTCCAACGGTCATCGGTTTTGACATGCAGCCAAGAATACAGGGCAATACGACCACATACACAAATATGCGCCTTATAATGCCTATTAATTCAGGCACAGGAAATCCAAACACAACAACAACGACCAATATTGAAGTCAGGAAGCCAACGCTTCTCGGCAACATCACCAATGTCATATTTAGCCTGGGCGGAGTGGCTTCTGTTTCGCCGTCGGGTAACTATTCCGTATATGACGACTCTGGTTGGAACTGGTATCTGAAAAACAGCAACCTGACTGTCAATGGAACAATCAACGCAAGCTCATTCCTCATGCCGAGCGTAAATTCGCTTTCCTGTTCCGCAACAATCAAAGGCTCTCTCGGCTACAACTTCACGAGCAACAGGCCGTGCTACTGCAACTCAACGTCATGGCTGAACATGACGGGAGGGACAGTGTGTTAAAGATGTTCTGCCCCCGAACAGGATGTGTGAAGCAACCACGAACCAGACGAGATGGGACGGAGTAAGGGGATATTAGGAGGATTAGCGATGGTCGAAAACAGCACAGCCAAAGTCGAGGCAGCCCCTCCAGCAAAAGGAATCGCTACAGAAGGAACTACATCAACCCAGCTTCCGCAATGGGATTTTTTTCAATGGGACTACTGTATGTATGAAGGTCTGGTAACGTCAGGTGCACCTCCTGATGGGGAAGCAGTTGTTGAAACAACCAAACAGGCAAAAGGTTCAGTAGAAGCACCGAAAAGGTCAAAATCATTTGTGGAAGCCACAAAACAGGCAACGGGGTCGGTAGAATCTGCCATCAGGTCAAAATCATTTGTGGAAACAACACGGTCAGCAAAAGGTTCAGTAGAAGCACCGAAAAGGTCAAAATCATTTGTGGAATCTGCCCAAATGGCTAAAGGCACAGTAGAAGCAGTCAAACGTTCAAAATCATTTGTGGAAGCCACAAAACAGGCAAGGGCATACATTGAGCCAACGAAGGTTTAGTGTTATTTAAAAACAAGCAGGATGAGGTATAACCAAAATTCGGGTGATTTTTATCGGAGTCTGGTTTGCTTGGCCCGCGCCAACAACTGAAAGCAGCTGGAACACGAGTCGAATATACAGGGCAACCTCACAATCAGGTTCTTTCAGCCTTTTGGTATCACAGACATTGTCCCTCTCTGCACCGGACACGACTTACTACGATGAGTCTGGGACAGGCACTCACTGGTATAAGTATTCATTCTACAACTCGTCAAGCACAGTAGAAAGCCCATTATCTGACGCAATTCCCGCCACAAGAACAACAGTCACCTATTGCCAGCCGCAGGACGTTGCCGAACTCCTGCAATTCAGGAACAGCCAAGAACTCCATATGTTCGACTCACAAACAAAGCCAAACATTTTTGAAGTCCTTACCTACATCCGAAGGGCAGAAGACTACATCGACAACAAGACAGGACACGCTTGGAGGGCAAGATATTCCGGAACCCCTGGCAACGACGCAACCGCTGCCGAGTGGGAACACCTTGACCAGCACATACCCTACAAGAAGGGGCAAGGCTATCCTCTTTACATGAAACATCGCATGGTAAGAACACTTGCCGCTGGTTCAGGAGACGCCGTTTCTGTCTGGAATGGCTCCTCATACACCGATTACCTCGCAAGCAAAACAGAAGGAAGAAACAATGACTTCTGGGTGGATTACGAGAGAGGGATTCTTTACCTTATTGATGCTTCATTCGTGAGCCTTGACGATGCGGTGAGAATAAAATACCGATACGGAGATTCCACCGTTCCTGCCGACATAGAACACGCAGCGACACTTTTGGCAGCCATCCATGTCCTTGAAGGGGATGAAAGGAGCACCGTATTCCCGGAAGGCTCGTTCCGTTCCGCCATAGGGGAAAAAATCTATGACCTGAAAAAACAGGCGGAAGAAATAATCAGAGCACACACTGAGACGCAGTAGTGTCATTTAAAAAGAAAAGAAGCGAGTTAAAACCCGTTAGTTGGTGGCAATGACACAGGCAGACCCCGAAAGCGTGATTCAAACGCTTCTCACAAACAATTGGACTTCTGGCAATACCGACAACAGAACCCCTAAGTTTTACATTTCTTCGGAGCCCTCCGTTTCCAAATTCCTAAGCCATGAGAATCTGGGGGACATCATCCTTATTTACGAAAGGAACAGGCAAAACATCAAGAATAGCACCGGTTCTTCGTCCAAGAGGGCAATCTACCATGTTTCACTTGACTGCCGTTCTACTGTGTCCAGAGCGCATTTTATCAAGTTTATTGGGGAAGCGGAAAGGGTGTTGGATGCGAACATAGTCAATCCTGCAACGGGCTACAATATCTTAGACCCAACGGGAACAATCCCCATCTCAAATGACAGCACGAAAGGTTTTTGGAGAGGTGTAATCGAGTGCGCGTTAATCAAGAGCAATGTGACAAGAAACGCATAGGAGGGAGTTTATGATTGACAAAGTAACAGTCAGGAGCCTCATAGGAGAGGTTAGGGTCAGAAGAAGAGACCCTGCGTTTGAGTATGACTTCAAGGAGACAGACGGAAGGGTTTGTGCAGAGGCGGAAAAATCCCACGCGGAGATAATCTGCCAAAATCCCGGGTTCGTGATTGAGGAGGAGCAAAAGGGCTCCTTCAAGAAATTAAAGGGAAAAACAGTTGTTGAGGTGTAGATATGGCGAAACATTCAGTCCAACACGTATTGCTGTTCGGGAAGGAAACAACCTATGGAACAGCCGTCAGTCCCACAAAGGACTTGGGGTTGAGGCAAAACTTCTCAATCGCAGCAGAACAGGCGGCAAGGGAAATCCATACAACGGGACAGGCTGGTGCAGCACAAACAGCAGCAGGAAAGGCAGACCTGAAAGGCTCACTTGAACTGCTGATGCAGCATGGGAGACCATTGGAATACATATTTGGGACAGTAGCCCACGCACAGTCCACGAATGATTGGACGCACACCTTCACAGTGGCAGACGACCTTCCAAGCATGACGCTTGAAAGTTCTTATGAGGACAGTTCAAGTGATGTGTCCCACACCCTTAATGGCGTGAAATTCACCTCTGCCACAATAGGCCTTGCATTGGACGGCTCTTTATCATTCAGGGCGGATTGGATGGCAAAAGACACTGTGAATGCAACAACCGCCTCCAGCGACGTTTTAAGCACATTGGCGTCTTTGCATGACTTCCATGGGGCATTCAAGACAGGAACCGAAGGGGGAGAAACAGCCGTTGCAGAAACCCAGAGCTTTGAGATTACTCTTAACAGGAACACCAAGAAAATTTGGGGGCTTGGAGACAGGGAAAACACGAAAGCGGCTGGAATGCAACTCAACGTCGATTTTACGGCAACTGTGGGTTTCAATGACAACACCGAGTTCGCAAGACTGTTAGGCGGGACTTCCATCGGTGCAACGGCAGACACGCCATTTGGAGTTGTGATGTCGGCAGACAATGGAACCGCATTGGGTTCTGGAAAGAGGGCATTGACGATGACCCTGCAAAATGTCCATTACCGTTCTGTGAATATCACCACACCGATAGGTGACTGGATTATGGCGGATGTCGCAGGGACAGGGACGGTTTCTGCTACCGGCTGCACATACGTCGATAACATCTCATCTGGCTCATGGTAATCAGTTTAGGTGAAATTTACCTAAACCCGTTAGTTTGTTTGGAGGCGAGAGAATGGTGGAAGTGGAACTGAATGACTCAGGTCTGAAAATAGACGTGAAAAAACCCACGGGGGCTTTGCAAATGGAGTATATCATGCAAATGAATCTGCTCCAAAGCTCCGATAAAGCCGAAGCAATGGCAACGTGGGTGAAATACCGGCATGGGCTAATCCCCAAGCTGTGCAAGCAATTCAAAACAGTAAGCGAAGTCCAAGACCTGACAACGGACGACATAGAACAGATAATGGCGATAGTTGAGGGGAAGATTCTTTCACTGATGGGAAAGAGTTTTTTACCGAACTCTCCAGCGTTGCAAGTCTCAACCCAACAGCCTTAGCTTTCCTGATAAAGAAGGGGAAGGTTTCGCCAAGAACCCTCCTATATTTGAAGATGGAGGGGTTGTCTGAGATTTACGGCTGGACGCCAAGACAGATAAGAAGAGACCTTACAGGGGAGGATTTGTTCGCCTATCTTGCCATCCTTGACGGAAAGGCAAAACAGGCGAAACAGGCAAAGCAACAAACGCCAACCGTTCCCACAAGGTCATTCAGGAGATTGCGATGATTGAGATACCCGTTGGAGTAAGGCTCAAAGTCCTGAACCTAAACGAATTCAAGAAGTCAGTAGGTTCCGCCGCATCAGCGAAAGCAGGAGGAACTACGGGCGGAACAAGCGCGGGCAAAGACGAACTTACGGGAATCATAGCCAAAGGGAACTTTCTGGCACTGGCGGCACAGAAAGTCTTGGAGAAGATGGCTGACTTATTGAGAGGTATTTTTGACAAGATGAAGTCAGCCTCTCCAGCTTTGCAGGGAATCTTATTGACATTTGAGAAGGCAATGATGATTTTCTTCAAGCCGTTTGGGGATTTCTTGGCTTTGCTTTTGAGACCAATGGCATTGCTCTTAATCAAGTTTGCAAGGGATTGGGCTAAGGGGCTAAAAGGGATTATTCCTAATGCAAAAGACGTAGGGAACGCCATTGGTGGAACAGTCAGCGGATTTATTGGCGGTGGAGGCGCTGGTGGAGAGGGTGGAAAGCCCGGCATTCCAGGGGCTGCTGGCGAAACAGGAGAGCCCGGCACAACGAATGTAAATCTAAATGCTAAGGATGTGGCAGATTCTATTGGTAAATCCATTATCACATTTCTTGGGGACTTGGGAACTGAATTGGCGAAAAAGGTCAATACATTCGCCCCTGACATTGCTTCATTTATTGCAAAACTCAGCGATATGGTTTTTTCTTTCATCGTTGGTTTAGGATTTGCAATTTTTAACTTCCTGAAAGATTTGAAAATAGAGCAAGCGGGGAAAATAGCAACAGAGATATTGTTGGGGATAGGGAAACTTCTAATGGCAGTGATAATGTTCATTATTATGGTGATAACAGGACTCTTGATTTTTGTCTTTAATGCATTGAAAGACAACGCTGATGCTATTTGGACTCTGATAAATATCTACGTCATTGAACCACTGGGCAAGTTTTTTGGCAGGGTGGTCGGTGTTTTAGAGGAGAACTTCAATGAACTTAGGGACGATGTCATTGCCCTTTGGCGAAAGGTTACTGCAAAAGTTACTGAGATAAGAGATAAGTTCATAACCGAAATAGAAACATGGAAAACAAACATAGGAGGAATTCTCACGACATTGTATAACAACTTGTCAAATGCCCTTTCCGACATAGGGAACAGGGTGAAAAAGATTATCGATGAAGCTTTCTCAGTCGGCAGCCGGGCAGTAAATGACATTTGGAACCAAGTCCTCGGGAAAAAACAAGTAGGGTCAGATTTTATCCCAGAAACGGGGATGTATATGCTGCACAGGGGCGAACAGGTTGTCCCAACAACCAGGCAAGCGCCAACTCGTCCAATGAACGTTTCCTTTGGCAACGTTGTAATCAATGTTCCTTCTGGAACGGAATTGGACGAAGACCGGCTTGCCAGAAAAATAGCGGAACAACAACGACTGATGCTGAGGAGGGCAATGTCCTACGGATGATTTTATGACTACAACCTTGAATGCCATTTCGCTTGAAGAAGTGCAGACGGAGCACGTTTCAATAGAGACGGGGCTTGTTCCGCTTCCGCCGCCTGACGACGGAACTTCAACAACAGCGGACACCATAATTGTTTCGCTCATCGCTCCCATGAGGCAGTTTCAGATAACAGGGATAAAAGTCGATACAATCGCCAACCTCAGGACATTTGCCAGCGGGATAATTTCGGCGGCACAGAACCAAGAAACAGCCCACACCTACCATTCGGACTTTTTCAACGCAAATTACAACGTGAAAATCAGCGGCTACACCTTTGATTATGTTGCAGGGGAGCCGGCGACCCTTGAATACCAATTGACCTTGATTGAGGGCAGTTCCATATGACGAAATACATAACAGTGAAATTGAACAGCAACACGGTTACCACTTATGTCCGAAACTACAAGATAGACAAAAGGATAAGCTCGGATGCGCTCATAGACGAGTGCAACATAGAATTTTTCAAATCCTGTTCCCCCGTTCCCGCCGTGGGGCAAACGATAGAAATCTACTCAGGTTATTCGGCAAACCCGACAGTCAGGAAGTTTTACGGGATTGTGAGAGACGTCCAAACGTCAAAGGAGATTTACAAGGCGAAATGCCTCTCCCGATTGGTCCTTGCCGCTGATGCCCTTGTAAATACCGTCTATAATTCCAACGGCTCAACCGCAGGTGTCGTTTCGGCGATAGTGGATGACCTTTTTGAGACATACGCAGGGCTCACCTGTTCGGTGGTAACAACGCCAGACGTAATCTCCAAGTTCATTTGCAGGAACACCGACGTTCTTGAAAGGTGCGTCCTATTGGCGCATCAGGTCGATTATGACATACACTATGACCATGATGCCGACGTTGTCTATTTCAGACCAAGGGAGTATTCCACCAATTCGGGAACAATCTACATTGGAACGGCAAGCAACTCCGTTTCCCAGGCAGTCAAGTGGAAGGACATCGGAATACAGGACTTGTTCAACAAGCTCACAATCTACGGCGCAACGGTCTATGTTTCGGACACAAAGAGCTTCACGGCTTCAGCGGCACAAACAACAACAACCCTCAGCCATATCCCTGACGTGGTGAAAGTTACCAAGAACGGAACAGAGCAGGTAGGCGGTTTATCAGGCAGCACCACATCTTACGATTACCAAGTGGACAGGGAGAACAAGAAAATAACATGGGCAGTCGCTTTTGCAGGAGGGGAAAGCGTCGTGGTAACCTACTACTACAATGTCCCCGTTCCTGTCCAAATGCAGGACGCCACCTCGATAGCGGCTTACGGCACGATACACAAGATATTCACTTTCACTGACCTTACCACAGTCGATGATGCGATACAGCGGGGGCAGCGGCTTCTGAACAACTACAAAAACCCATTCAAGTTGTCAGAGCTATACCTGTTGCCAGACTCCGTAAATACCCTGAACCCGCAAGTGGGGCAGAGAATAAGGGTCACGGACAATCTCGTGTCGATAAACGACTACTTTGTGATAAAGCAAGCGACAGAAGAATATCCAGAGAAAGGGATGCTGCTGACTATAAGCGACAAGGAGTGGAAGTGGCAATCGACGGAAATATCAACACAGCTTCGCATTAAAAGGCTTGAAGAACAGCTGAACGAAGGCGACCAAGTTGTTTCACAGGTAATAACAGGCGGAGCAGATGCCGCCGCAGCAAGAACAACGTTGGAGGCATTGGCAGCCAGAGTAAATGACAGTTTCATATTGGGACATTGGCTAAACGGACAATTGGCAAGGGGAATTATCTTAGATGACTTTGAGTCAAGTCCCTTATCAAATTGGACAGGAACATCCTGCACCCTTTCGGAGCAAACCGCATGAGCAGCATAAAATACGTCGTAATGTTTTCCATTCTTTTGGCTACTTTTGGCTGTTTAGGATTCCTATTTCCACAAGACGGCAAGCAGAAATATCCGTGGGAAGGACTCTCTACGGGCGCTGGCGGCAATCTGTCAGTTGTATTTGGAAGCGGCATCAGTTCTGTTTATTTCAACGCAAGCACCCATGTTTCAAGGAACGTTTCAGCGACCAATCAGACAAGCTCGATAGCGTTGTTCAATGTCACGAATATCGGAGGCAACAACACATCAATAAACATGAGCATCAATACGAGCATTACGGGATTCACGGTCAGGTGCGCCCAACACTACAACCAGACGGGCCTTACGAACCTGACCATATCTAACCGGACAATCGCAAACATCAGCACAAACGCAACGGTCAGGATTTGGTGTTGGGCTGACTTTTACTACGCAAACAAAAGCGCAGCAAGGAACTTCAATATCAGCGTGACAGAGGGATAAAATGCCGGGATTTGGGGGAACATTCGACATCAACGACTCGCTCGTGCTCGTGGGCAGCAAGAGCCTCAAAGCGGTGGCAAGCGCAAGCACATTCAGCATCGCCACAACTCAGAGCTTCGGAGACCTCTCGACATACACAGGAGTCGGCTCAGGTGCGCCTACAAGCGGAACTGTGGGCATTTGGGTCTATTGCGCTTCGGGGGAAATTACCTCCGTAACGCTCCGCATGGGCAGCAGCTCAATCAACTACTCGGAAGTGGCGGGAGTGAAGACATATACCAACGGGACAGACACCCAAGACGGCTGGAACTATTTTGTTTTCCGCCTGACAAATGCGACAACAACGGGAACGCCCGTCTGGACAGCAGTAGCATACGCAAGAATCCAAGCGGTAAGCACAACCACACCAACAGTTATATTTGATTACTTCGCAATAGGGACAGGAAACGTAATCGGATTGAATGGAATGGGGGACAGACGAACAGACTACCAACTGTATAGCGTTACATATTGAGGTGAAACCATGCCGGGCACAGCAGAGGGAGCATATCCAAAGTCAAACGGCGACATTTTGTATGCAAGTGAGACTAATAATGTGAAAATGCACATCGCAGGTCAGCGATATGTAGGGGACGGTAGTGATGGGGCACTGAGCGTGACAAGCGGGACAACGACAATATCGAGCAGTGTAAAAAGATACACCTCCATGTCTATCAGCGCAGGTGCGACGCTCGCGTTTGGAACAGTAGGAAAATTCATAATTTACTGTCAAGGCGATTTTACCCTAAATGGAACACTTTCTTTGGGTAATAAGGTAGGCACCTCTCCAACAACATTCGATTCAAGTGCAGGAAGCACGGGGGATGGGAACCCCGGAGGAGCAGCAGGAGTGGTGAACGCCCCATTGTTCGGTTCTTTTTCTGTGGTGAAACTTGATTGGATAGGCTCTGAGGGTTCTAATGGAGGCGTTGGCAAAACTAATTCTTACGGCAATGGCGGAGGCGGCGGCGGAGGCGGTAGTCTTCTTGTGGCAGGTGGAGCCGGTGGCAATGGTGGAGTGTCTGGGGGCGCAACCGCTGGTGCGGGTGGTGCAGCGGGCGTCGGAAAATGCGCTGTCATTATTTTTGTGGGAGGAACAATCACATTCGGTGCGTCATCATCCATCGTTGGCACTGGCAACTCGGGTTCTGTCGGAGCTGGCGGTAGTTTTCCGACCAACAGTAGTGGCTCAGGAGGCGGAGGCGGTGGAGCAAGCGGATTCGTTATGATTTTTGGAAATAAGGAAGCAACCCTCACAACAGGGGCAACAGTTACTTTAGTGGGAGGAGCAGGTGGTGCAGGTGGAGCCGGAGCTGGGGGGACAAATGGAGGCGGCGGAGGAGGCGGTGGCGGAGGCTCGGGGGGAGTTTTTGTCTTATTGTGCAACGGAACCCTCTCCAACAGTGCAACTATATCAGTTTCGGGCGGTGCAGGGGGGGCTGGAGGAGCCGGAGGCAACGCTGGAGGAGCAGCAGGAGCTAATGGCTCCAATGGCAATACTGGTCTATCATTTGTCCTAACCAACTCATACGCGATTTCATAGGTGGTCTTATGGCAGTTGGAGCAGTAATCACAAACAACGGCGAAGACCTGTTGCACTACAGGCTTTATGGGACAGGCTCAAAGAGTGCTGTTACAAAACTACACATTGGAGTGGGGACAACAACACCAGCCGAAGGAGACACGAATATACAGACACTTGTGCCAGTAACTTCCCAATTAATCAACAAGTGCGACACACCAGGGGATTTTTCACAAAGCACCGATGCAATAACGCCAACAGCGAACACAACCACTTACAAAGAAGGCTATGGGACAACGGACAACACTTCCCTTAACATCGGAAAATCAGGGACAACGGAGGCCCTTGTCTATTATCGGGACACTGTTTCAATCGACATGAGCGGAACATCGCCGTATATGTGGTGCTGGCTGCATATCCTGAACTCAGGCGCACTTGCAAAAATCTCCAATGTGCAGCTTTATGTAAGGCAAGGCGCAAATTACCGATATTGGCAAACAGGTGTTGCTTCACTTGCTGTCGGCTGGAACCTGATAAAAACGGGGGTATTCACCAGTTACACAGGACAAAGTGGAACAGCACCCACTCTTTCGGCCATAGACACAATAGAACTGCGAATCAACACAACAGCATCGAGCGATACCTTTAGCTTGGGGGACTTGAAGATGGACTTCTTCCATTGGGAACTTTTTGCCAACTCCAATATTGGGGCGCTTACCGGCTATCCGACTGTTTCAGGACAGGTGGCGACAGCCCGTTATTACATCTCATCCACAAAGGCGCTTGGCTACGATTTGAGGGAATGTGGGGAGTTCAACACCGACTCTACTCCGGTCATGTATTCCCATGACGTCCATAACAGCCTCGGCTCTTCCGGAAAAACAAGCGAGATTGAACTGCATTACATTCTTACACACACAATCAGTTAGTGTTATTTAAAAAGGAAAAATTGCAAGTGGAACCATGGCGCTTCAGGAACTTTTTGAAGGGGTCTTTTGCAAACGGGTAATCTTGGAGAGGGACGGATTCCAGCAGACAACCTCCGACCTGACGAAAAAACTGGCTGCCCTTGAAATAAGCATAATCAACTGCGACAGGGAAAAGAACGCCATTATCAGCGCCGCGAAGGAAGGGGAAAAACAGAACCTGTGGAGAATAGGGCAGCTTGAAGCGGAAAAATCGGCGTTGCAACAGAAATACGCCGACCTGCTCACAACAATAAACAACCTTGTTCCGTCGGAGACAGAGCCATATTCCCCCAATTTCAAGAGGCTTCTTGATTCAACCCAACAAAAGCTCATCGCCTATGAACACAAATACACGAAAGTCTACATTTCCTATCGTGCAAGATTCGTCGGGAAAAACCCAGACAACGCCATTGACATGGACGTGAAGCCCTTTTTCTCATGCGGACTGCAGGACGCCCGAATATCCGGGTGGCTCGCAGAAAACAAGTGCCGCGTCAAAGACGTTTCTCTCCAATACCCCGACAAGACATTTGACGAGTGGTGCGAAATTGCCTGCACAAGAATACAGGCAAGGCTCCCGAATCCTTACGGTTATGACCAAGACAGGTGGGGACGCAATGAATTCTGGGAATATGCGACTGAAACGTTCTATGGGAGCCAAGACAAGAACCTCTCCTTTGATTGCGACAGTTGGGCTATCCTGAAGCACGTAATGCGAATGGCGGCGGGAGTTCCGGAGGAGATGCTGCGGTTTGTCTGCGGGACAACCTTCGACAACCAAGGGCACGCCACAAACGCGGTCTATTCCCCCTCAAGAGGATTCTGGATTCACATGAACAGCACCAGCAGAGGCACGGACAATGACGACATAAGGCAGTTCAAGAGGATGGGGGACGCCACCGAATCGCTGAACATAAAACTGCCGTGGTGGTCAAGCACTTCAAAGTTCTCGTATATGCAGATGATTAGCGACGCACAGGAAGCGGAAGTGAAACGAAGAGTGCGGAACAAGTCAAAGGAAAACAGGCTCCTACGAAAAATAAAGGTGTCCTCATTGAAGGTGAAGCTATGAACGCGGCTGAGTTGGAGTCAAAACTGGCAGCAGACTACGGCTGCTATTTTGTCAATCCGCAGTTGTTTGTCCCGGGTTCGGACAAGGACGCCGCTATCTTATCCCCTGCCGATTTTATGAAAGTTTTTGAGAAGGACTCGGACAAGATTTCAAAGTGCGTCAGGAGAAGGGCCGAACAGATAGGCACTTTCAGTTACTACGCAGTTTGGTCTTATGGCGGCGGCTACATGAAAACAAGCGTTCCGACAGCCGTAGGCGCAGGGGCAGGGGGATTTTTGGACAACATTCAGGTTCCTTTCACAATTAAACAGCTTTGGGACACCTTTTGGGTGCGCCTCGGGCTGTTTTGAGGTGGTTTGAGTGGAGATACCGAATTGGCTGAAAAACCTTTTGGCGCATGGTCTTGCGGGCTTTGTAATTGGATTCAACGCCGCATTCGTCCTGAGCGACTTCAAGGACGTCAATTGGGAGATGGCACTCAAAGGCGCTCTGATTATGGGCGGCTATAACGCCATAAAAGCAATTTTGGCGCACCTTTCAGGAACACTTCCCAAGACAACTCAGGGTGGGAAATCAAGCGTTAAGTTCGCGGACAGGATGCCTTAAAATAAAAACCGAGGGAACACCATGCCAAGCAAACAGGAAGATGCGCAGACCTTCATCAAAATAACCAATCGGGAAATCTACGACAGTCTCCAGCAACTGCACATAAAGGTTGACAAGATAGACTCTCGGGGAAGGCTGCACCAAGTCCTGATAGGCGGGGCGTTCACTCTGATAGCGGCGCTTTCAGGGTTCCTTTGGAAGCATGCAACAGAAACAGCCCATAGCCTGAAATGACGCTTGCCAAGCCCACAACTTGCAAGGGATAGGAACGACCATGCCGTGAGGGCTAACCCTATGACCGGCTACAACTAATGGCGGATGCAACTCATGGCGCAGAAAGCAGGAAGGATTCCAACCTTCCTTGAACGGGCAGAGCCTTACCTTCAAAGAAAAGAGGCATTGAAAACAACTGAGTCTGTCCGGATAGTGAAAGCAATAAGGCGCAAGCGTATTATTCCAGAACCGCCTCAGAAGAAGAAGTGAGTTTTGGAGGTAAGTCCCCACAGAGCCTCCAGTGTGTATTGGCTCAACCATGCCCTGGAAGAGCTGGACAGCATAACTAAGAGAGTCTAAGTTTTTAACACTTTTGTTTTTTATTTATTTTTTTACACACAGAAAAGAGACAGAGAAGACACGAATCAAACCACCATTATCATCCACAATATTCATTTTTACGACGTGTATGTAACTATAGTTACATACTTATATATTATTATACAGGTTCCCACAAAAATACCATAAGTGGCTATTTATGGTCGCTCAGTTCGCACTTTCCACTGTCTCCCGAACTCGAAAAAAAATAAAAAAATAAACAAAACAAATAAAAATGTTAGCTACCTAATAAGCATGCGCACAGCGCGGAGTGGAAAAATGGGCTACTACGAAATTAAGCAAAAGGCAGCACAAGAAATTCTCAAAGGGTGTGAAAAGCGACCTTTCATGACGCAGTTGGAGGTTGACCGGCTCGAAGCCCAAGCAGTCGCCATGTTTGGTCTTAGTAGGAAAGCAGTAAAGGAAATCATATCTGCAAACATCGAATTCGGGAACCTGCATATCATAAAAGAACACAAAAAAGAAGAGAGGAACCCCATCACACAAGAAGAAATGCACACAGTAGACAATATCCTCAAGGCAAAACCAAAGGACTGAAATCATGCCTGTGAAGAAATACGGTATCATTCGATGTCCACATTGCGGCGAGTTGGTGTTGTGGGCTGCTTGGATTCGGACGAAATGCACAACCTGCCACAAGAAAATCGACCCTAAAAAGGCGAGGAAAATATGGTTGGGCAACACACCGCGTGAAGTGGGGCACACGCTACAACGCATCAAGGAGCAAGTGGCAAAAGAATTTGGGGTGCCCTTGGAAAAAGGAGCAATCTATGTGGGGAGAAAAGCATGAGCAGGCCATTCAGCGGACGTGCAGGGAGCATCAGCAGGCACTACACGCGAATCGCCCGCATGGAGAGGAGAAAATGAAACTGACCATTTTGCAAGGCGACATTTTCGAGAGGCTGCCTCAAATCCCAAGCGACAGCATCGACCTTTGCATTAGTTTTTAAATACTAAGTCCCCTAATTGGTGGTATGGGAAACATTCAATATCTCGCAGGAATAATCGATGGGGAAGGCTGTATTTTTGTGAAGCGTTCTACTTATCGCATGCGCTCGGAAAAATATGGGGATTGTAAGAACCCAGAATTTCATCCACGCATTCAGGTCAAGATGACCAACGAAGAAGTGCTACGTCTCCTCGCAAAAGAATTCGGAGGCTCAATTTATCAAGAGAAACGTCTGCATCCCTCCCGTTCTGGATTCGCGCCGAGAAAGCTCCTCTGGGTTTGGCATAACAGCGAC
>Ga0233422_10000237_pt1 | contig 29047 bp, 22 predicted proteins | sample Watercolumn_Mata_2_FD_182724 | JGI IMG/M metagenome (GOLD analysis project Ga0233422, IMG submission 182724) | Freshwater microbial communities from Lake Matano, South Sulawesi, Indonesia - Watercolumn_Matano_2014_110_MG | ecosystem: Environmental > Aquatic > Freshwater > Lake | place...
GCTTATCGGCGCTATATGGTCATCATGTTTTTTCATAATGACAATATAGTATTTTTTCTATTTGTTATATTTATTTATTAACGATACCTATATTCAAAACCCGTCTGCATTAGCGAGCAGGATACAGGCGGCCCGGAAGAATGATCATTCATGTGGTGTTAACAGATCGATTCTCCATTATCATTTATTTCAGGCATTTGTTTTTTCGAGCGTGCAAAATTCGGTACTTTAAAATTCATGGGAAAGTGCTTCCAGCTACACCGGTACCGATACGAAACATCGAGAAATCAAAGATTACATGCTTAAAATTTTCGCAAAGATTTTTGGATCGAAGCACGAAAAAGACATCAAGAAAATTCAGCCGCTCGTCGACAGGATAAATGAGCTTTTCGGATCGTACAAGTCCCTTTCGGATGAGGCATTCCGCAACAAAGGAACAGAACTACGCAAAAAGGTGCGAGAGCAGGTATCCCCTTTCGAGAAGCAGATAAAAGAGACCGAAAAAAAACTCGACCACCCGAACGTAAGCCATGAGGAACACGAAAAGCTCAACGCTGAACTCGAACAGCTCCGAAGTGACTATGAAGAGGCTACGGCAAGGATACTGGACGAAGTACTCCCTGAAACCTTCGCCCTGGTCAAGGAAACCTGCCGTCGTCTGAAGGGTTACACCTATCAGGTGATGGGTCGCGACATGGTGTGGGATATGGTGCCTTACGACGTGCAGCTCATCGGCGGCATCGTGCTGCATCAGGGCAAAATTTCGGAAATGGCAACCGGCGAAGGCAAAACCCTGGTCTCCACCCTGCCGGTTTTCCTTAACGCCCTTACAGGCCGCGGCGTGCATGTGGTAACGGTTAACGAGTACCTTGCCCAGCGTGACATGGAGTGGATGCGACCGGTTTACGAATACCACGGTCTTTCGACCGGTGTGATCCTGTCGGGACTGTATGCTCCTCAGCGACGCAACGAGTACCTCTGCGACATAACCTGGGGCACCAACAGCGAGTTCGGTTTCGACTACCTGCGAGACAACATGGCAGACTCGGCTGAAGAAATGGTGCAGCGCGACTTCTACTTTGCGATCGTGGACGAGGTGGACAGCGTGCTGATTGACGAGGCGCGCACCCCACTGATCATTTCCGGACCGGTACCGAACTCGGACACCGATACCAAATACCGCGAGATCAAACCCTGGATCGAACAGCTTGTGCGCTCACAGCAGAATCTGGTGGCCTCTTTGCTGGGCGAAGCTGAAAAAACCCTGAAAGACAAACCGAACGATTTCGATGCCGGTCTGGCCCTTCTGCGTGTCAAGCGCGGTCAGCCCAAGAACAACCGCTTCATCAAGATGCTCTCCCAGACCGGTATCGGCAAACTGATCCAGTCGGTCGAAAACGAGTATCTGAAAGACAACTCGAGTCGTATGCATGAGGTGGACGACGAGCTGTTCTATGCGGTGGATGAAAAGGCTAATACGATCGATCTGACCGAGAAAGGACGTGAATTCCTGAGCCGCCTGAGCCATCAGGATCGTGACCTGTTCCTCCTGCCGGACGTAGGCAGCGAAATTGCGTCCATCGAAGCCGACAACAACCTCCAGCCTTCGGACAAAATCCGCAAAAAGGATGATGTCTATCGTCTCTACTCCGAACGTTCGGAGAGCCTGCACACCATCAGCCAGTTACTCAAGGCCTATACCCTGTTCGCAAAAGATGACGAATATGTTGTGCAGGATGGACAGGTCATGATCGTTGACGAGTTCACCGGCCGCGTCCTTGCCGGTCGCCGATACAGCGACGGTCTTCACCAGGCTATCGAAGCCAAGGAGAACGTCAAGATCGAGGGCGAAACCCAGACAATGGCCACGATCACCATCCAGAATTTCTTCCGTCTCTACAAAAAGCTGGCCGGTATGACCGGTACTGCCGAAACCGAGGCATCGGAATTCTTTGAAATTTACAAGCTCGATGTAGTGGTCATTCCGACCAATCGTCCGATCGCCCGCCGGGACCAGGACGACCTGGTCTACAAGACCCGTCGCGAAAAGTACAACGCTATTGTGAACAAGGTGCAGGAGCTTACCGGCAAGGGCCAGCCGGTGCTGGTCGGCACGGCAAGCGTCGAGGTTTCTGAAACCCTTTCCAGAATGCTGCGTGCCAGGCGTATCCCTCACAACGTGCTCAACGCAAAGCAGCATGCAAGTGAGGCGGATATCGTGGCCATGGCGGGCCAGAAATCCGCGGTGACCATCGCCACCAACATGGCCGGTCGAGGCACCGACATCAAGCTGGGTGCCGGTGTGCGTGAAATGGGCGGCCTGTTCATTCTCGGATCGGAAAGGCACGAGTCGCGCCGCATCGACCGTCAGCTCAGGGGACGCGCCGGCCGCCAGGGCGATCCCGGTGAATCGATCTTCTACGTCTCGCTTGAAGACGAGCTGATGCGCCTTTTCGGCTCCGAACGCGTTATAGCCGTCATGGATCGTCTGGGTCACGAGGAGGGAGATGTCATTGAACACTCGATGATCACCAAATCGATTGAACGCGCCCAGAAAAAGGTCGAGGAACAGAACTTCGCCATCCGCAAACGCCTGCTCGAATATGACGACGTCATGAACCAGCAGCGTGAAGTGGTCTATACCCGTCGTTGCAAAGCTCTCAAGATGGAGCGACTGACCACCGATATCATGGACCTCCTGCACGACTACTGCCAGACCGTGGTCAAGAGGTACAATGATGCCCACGATCCGGCCGGACTGGAGGAGCAGTTGCTTCGCGAGATATCAGTCGAGTTCAAGCCCGACATATCGACATTTGAGCAACAAACCTACGAAAAGACCGCCGAAGCGTTATTCAGAACTGCCAGCGAGTTCTATCATCGCAAGGAGTCCGCGCTACCGGACGAAATCATGCGCCAGATTGAAAAATATGCCGTGCTGTCAGTAATTGACCAGAAGTGGCGCGAACACCTTCGGGAGATCGACGGGTTGCGCGAAGGCATCAACCTGCGTGCATACGGACAGAAGGACCCGCTGCTCGAATACAAGCAGGAAGCCTACAAAATGTTTGTCATGCTGCTGAGTGAAATCGAGCACGAAACGCTTGCTCTGGCTTTCAAGCTTTTCCCGTTAACCGCTGAAGAGTCAGAAGAGATTGAAGCTCGTCAGCGCAGGCAGGCCGTTCGCCAGGAGAGACTGGTGGCACAGCACGCCGAGGCGAACAGTGCTTACCAGATAGCTGCCGAAGCGGGCATCGACGCAACACTGTCGATGCCCGGAGATGAAATCCTCATCCAGCAACCGGTCCGAGCCGAGCAGAAACCGGGCCGCAACGATGCCTGTCCATGTGGCAGCGGCAAGAAATACAAGAACTGCTGCGGATCGAATGAATAATTGACGATGGCAATGGATAATGGATAGTGGATAATTCGTAGAGGCGGGTGTTTTGCCCACCTTTGCGATTGGTGGACGAAGTGGATGAAATGATGAAATGGATAATGTGGACAAAATCTTCAGTAAACAGATTTTCTCTCTTCAATCCTGTTCGACCTATACGTCCTTTAAGACTTATAAGACCTGTTCGACTTTTAAAAAGCTATTACCATGAGTAGTGAACCTGAAGTGAACCTGAAGCTGGCCCAGGAGCATGGGCTGAACGAAGAGGAGTACGCCAATATCTGTGAAGTACTTGGCAGGACACCCTCCTTTACCGAGCTTGGCATATATTCGGTGATGTGGTCCGAGCATTGTAGCTACAAAAACTCCATCGCCGTGCTCAAAACTCTGCCCCGCGACGGCGCGTCGCTCCTGACCCAGGCTGGCGAGGAAAATGCCGGGCTCGTCGATATCGGCGACAACCTGGCTGTGGCCTTCAAAATCGAGTCACACAACCATCCGTCGGCAGTCGAACCCTATCAGGGAGCAGCCACGGGTGTTGGCGGCATCCACCGGGACATCTTCACGATGGGTGCACGCCCTGTAGCGTCTCTGGACTCCCTGCGTTTCGGCTCCCCGCTTGACCCGAGGGTACGCTATCTTGTCGATGGAGTGGTGCGAGGCATCGGCGATTATGGCAATTCCTTCGGTGTACCTACGGTTGGTGGGGAAATCTATTTCGAGGATTGCTACATGGGCAACCCGCTGGTCAACGCCATGTCGGTCGGCCTCGTGGAGCACCACAAAACCGTGAGCGCCACGGCAAAAGGCAAAGGCAATCCGGTGCTGATCGTGGGCTCATCAACCGGACGGGACGGCATCCACGGCGCAACCTTCGCATCCGAAGACCTCAGCGAGGCCTCCGAAGACAAGCGTCCGAGCGTGCAGGTCGGCGATCCCTTTGCCGAAAAGCTGCTGCTCGAAGCCACACTTGAAGCCATCGCCACCGGTGCGGTTGTCGGCCTGCAGGATATGGGCGCCGCCGGACTGACCAGTTCCACTTCCGAGATGAGCGCTCGCGGCATCGAAAAGACCGGCTGCGGTGGTATCGAGATCGACCTCGACCTGGTGCCCGCCCGCGAAAAAGGCATGACCGCTTACGAACTGATGCTTTCAGAATCGCAGGAGCGTATGCTTATCGTGGCTGAAAAGGGACGTGAACAGGAGATCATCGACGTCTATGGCAAGTGGGACGTCAGCGCGGTGGTAATCGGCCAGGTTACGGATGACAACATGCTGCGCGTGAGCCAGCATGGCAAGGTTGTGGCCGAGATTCCGGCTTTGTCGCTGGTGCTTGGCGGCGGTGCGCCGGTCTATATCCGTGAAGCCGTTGAAAAAAAGCCGGATACTACTGCCGCAGAACTTGTGGCGGACAGCTCGCTCGACTTTAAAGCACTCTCACTGCAACTGCTCTCGCGGCCGAACATCGCCAGTAAAGCCTGGGTCTACCAGCAGTACGACTCGATGGTGCAGACCAACACGATCACTCCTGCCGGCCAGACCGATGCGGCGGTCATACGAATCAAGAACACCCTGAAAGGGGTGGCCATGAAGACCGACTGCAACTCGCGCTATGTTTACCTGAACCCGAAATCGGGTGGCTCTATCGCCGTGGCCGAGTGCGCTCGAAATATCGCCTGCACAGGAGCAAAACCGCTGGCGGTAACCAACTGTCTGAACTTCGGCAATCCCTACAAGCCTGAGGTCTACTTCCAGTTCAAAAGCGCCGTCGAAGGCATGGGCGACGCCTGCCGCATGTTCGACACGCCGGTGACGGGCGGCAATGTAAGCTTCTACAACGAAACCTCCCTGGGTGGTGGTCGCACAGCCATCTACCCCACCCCTACCATCGGCATGATCGGCCTGCTCGACGATATCGGCAACCTTGTGGAATCGACATTCCGCCAGGCAGGTGACGCCATCGTACTGCTCGGTGATCCTGAACTCACCCTCGACGGTTCCGAATATCTGGTCATGCAATACGGAACTTCCGGCACGGACTCGCCCTCGGTTGACCTGAAGCACGAAAAAAACCTTCAGGAACTGCTGGTCAGCCTGGCATCCAGAAAGCTGGTCAGCTCGGCACATGACGTTTCAGATGGCGGACTTGCCATCGCCCTCGCTGAAAAATCGATCATGAACCGGGATAACATGCCGGGATTTGAGGTCGATCTCGAGTGCCCGGATTCAGACAGCGCAGCCATTCAGAAACTGCTTTTCTCCGAAGCCCAGGGCCGCGTCGTCATATCGATCGATCCGGATAAAGCGGGTGCCGTGATCGAAGAAGCTGACCGGCTGAACGTACCGGTTCGCGTCATTGGCAAGGTACTGCCGGAAGAGGCCCGGATTTCCGTCAATGGCAAACCGCTGGTGGAGTTTACAACCGGGGAACTTGTGCAGGCTTATGAACATGCGCTGGAGTCAGCGCTGCATCTCGAAGAGCTGTAACGCTAACATACCAAAGGGTAAAACGATGAATCCGGTACTGACAGCGCAGGAAATGAGTCTGGCTGATCGCTCGGCCATCGAAGAGCTGCGCACCGGGGAGACCCGGCTGATGGAGCTGGCCGGACGCGAAACCGTGCGGATGATCTCCGAACGGTTTGAGACCGGGCGCAATCTCGAAGGAGTTGCAGTGCTCATTGTCTGCGGCAAAGGCAACAACGGTGGTGACGGATTTGCAGCCACCCGTCATCTCCTGAACCGTGGCGCCCAGGTTGACGTGCTTCTTGTCTGGCCGGAGGAGGAGCTTGCCGGGGTGAACCTCGAAGGGCTGCACATCCTCAAGGCCTACCGGCGCTACAACGAAGGACTCAGGATATTCTGCGGAATCGACGAAGCCCGAACGGTCGTGGGAGCAACCAGTTACCAGATTGTGGTCGATGCGCTTTTCGGCACCGGGCTCAGGATCGACCCAAACGATTCACAGCTCCATGAGCCGGCAAAATCGGCTGTCGAACTGATCAACTTCATCAGCAATCACTCAGAAGCCGTAACGGTGGCCATCGATCTGCCATCGGGTCTCGATGCAACCAGCGGGCGCTGCTCCGATCCCTGCGTCAGGGCGGATATGACCGTCACCATGGCTTTTCTCAAAACAGGGTTCTTCCAGAATGCAGGCCCTTCGCTCTGCGGAGAGGTTCTGACGGCTGAAATCTCCATCCCGGAGTTCCTTGTCGAGCCAACCTCATGCCTGCTTGTGGATGAAACCTTCGCTGCGGAAAGCTACCTTCTGCGCGACCCATCGAGTGCCAAGCATCTGAACGGCAAGGTTCTGCTCATCACCGGCTCGGCTGATGAAGGCGGTTCGATGCTCGGGGCAGCGCTGCTTGCCGCCCGTGCCGCCGTCAAGACCGGAGCAGGCTATGTCTGTGCATCACTGCCCGATGGACATGCATCGGTCATGCACAGTTTTGCCCCGGAAGTGGTGGTCATCGGCCGTGACATGATTTCCATCATTGAAAAAGCCCGATGGGCCGATGCGATTGTCATAGGATGCGGCACAGGACGCAGTGAAGAGGCCCTTGAGCTTGCTGAAACCCTGTTGCGCACACCTGAAATCGTCGGCAAAAAGCTGGTGCTCGACGCTGACGCCCTCTATGCTATCGCCGAGCGCAATCTGTTCGAGCGTATCACCAGTTTCGAAGATGCCGTGCTGACACCTCACGCCGGTGAATGCAGCCGTCTTTCAGGACTGTCGGTCGAAGAGATCAGGAGTGCACCCATCGATATATCACGAAACCTTGCTTCAACCTGGAACGTCAATCTGCTGCTGAAAGGTACCCCGACCTTCATAGCCTCCCCGTCTGGTATGGTGCTCATCTCGAACAGCGGAACCGAAGCCCTCGCCTCGGCAGGTACCGGCGACGTGCTCTCGGGCATGATTGGCGCCCTTGCGGCCAAAGGTCTCGACACTCATGAAGCCGCAGCCGCAGCCGCATGGCTGCATGGCCGCGCCGGAGACCTCGCATCGAATGTATCGAGCCTCGTCTCCTCCGTAGACGTACTGCAAGCCATCCCTCAGGCCGTCCTGGAGCTGTTTGAAAGCGAGGAGTAAAACCTCACTAAATTCAAATGGCGGCTTACAAGCCGCCCTACTGGTTTTGCCCTATAGGTCTTATAAGTCCTATACGACCTATAGGACTTATAAGTTAAAGACTAACGCCAGAGCTACTGCCCGCTGTTATTCTTCAGAAAACGCTTGATGTTCCTTGCGGCCTGTCGTATTCTCTCTTCGTTTTCGATCATCGCCACCCTGACATATTCGTCGCCATAGGTGCCGAATCCTATGCCGGGGCTGACAGCAACCTTGCCCTCCACAAGAAGCTTCTTGCTGAATTCGAGACTCCCCATGCTGCGCAATGGCTCGGGGATCTTTGCCCACACAAACATCGATGCTCTGGGGGTGACAATATCCCAGCCGGCGTTGGCAAAGCTTGAAATGAGAACGTCACGCCTTTTGCGATACACCTCGCAAATCTCTCCAATGCAACTCTGGTCGCCTGTGAGCGCAATGGTCGAGGCTACCTGAATCGGTGTGAAGGTACCATAATCGAGCCAGCTCTTGATCTTTTCAAGTGCTCCGACCAGTTTGGCGTTCCCGACCATAAAGCCTACGCGCCAACCCGCCATGTTATAGGTCTTTGAGAGCGTGTAGCTTTCGACGGCCACATCCTTGGCGCCAGGCACCTGAAGGATGGAGGGGGTCACATAACCGTCAAAGGTTATTTCGGCATAAGCGATATCACTGATGATATAGAAACGTTCCCGTCGCGCCAGTTCGACCAGACGTTCGTAAAACGGCAGCTCGACAGTAGCCGTCGTGGGATTGTTCGGAAAGTTGACCACCAGATATTTCGGCTTCGGCGAAGATTCGCGAAATACGGTCTCGATGTTGTGGAAAAAAGCCTCCTCATCAAGCGTGTAGTCATCGTTCATTTCAAGCTTCATACGATGTACACTTCCGCCGGCCAGAATGAATGCCTGGGAGTGAATCGGATAGCACGGGTCGGGCACGATGGCCAGATCACCCGGATTGGTGATGGCCTGCACCAGGTGGGCGTACCCCTCCTTAGAACCCATCGTCACCACCACCTCTCTGTCGAGATCGAGATCGACGTTGTATTTGTTGCGATACCAGTTCCCGACGGCTCCGCGAAGTTTGTAGATGCCTTTTGAAACCGAATAACCGTGCGTCCTGGGCTTGTTGACGCTCTCGACAAGCTTGTCGATGATGTGCTGTGGCGTAGGGCCATCGGGATTGCCCATCGAAAAATCGATAACATCCTCCCCGGCGCGACGCTCGGCCATCTTCAGTTCGTTGACAGCCGCGAAAACATATTTGGGTAATCTTTTGATCTTGTCGAATTCAATCTCGTCGAACATGGCTCCTGCTCAGTAAAATCGTTAAAACGGCAGTATTAGTGTTTTTTAAAAATACTTCCAATCATAAACAAAAAGACGCTGATCTCCATAGGGGAACTTCCAAAAACCTGTTGCCGGGTTGCCGGGTTTCCGGAAGTTTCCCGAAAATCACTTTTACAACTGGGAGGTACAATGCGGGCAGCGAACAGCCTTAACCGGTATGGCTGAAAAACAGAAGGGGCACTCCCTGGTCTGGGGTGCGGCGGCCGGACCTGCCGGCTTTTCAGACATGGCGCGAAGCCTGTTGATCGAACGGACCAGGAGAAATACGGCAAATGCCATTATAAGAAAACCGATAAGCGAATTGATGAAAAGGCCGTAATTCAGCGTGACCGCGCCTGCGTTTCTGGCATCGGCAAGCGCGAGATAGGGGCCTGGTCTGGTGCCCTCCCTCAGGATGATGAAAAGATTCGAAAAATCAACGCCTTTCAGAAAAAGGCCAAGCGGTGGCATGAGCAGATCGTTGACCAGAGAATTGACCAGTGAGCCGAAAGCGCCACCGATGATAATACCAACAGCCATATCGACCACATTGCCCTTGAGGGCAAACTCTTTGAACTCTTTCAGCATAGTCGTCGTTGTTTGTTATTTATCGGATTCCGCACTCTGTACAATGATACGGCTTTCGTGCAAAGTAAAGAAAACAAAGCCACTTAATTTGACATTAGGGTATTTTTTGTTAAAATAAAAGTTCTTGTCTTTAATCAGAACCCGCGCTAATTCATCCAGAAACAGACAGGCACCTCCGAAACGATAGTGCACTATACCGGTAATGCAGCGAAACCGCCACATGGTTAGCAGGCGGCCAAAACGTCCAGCGGTTTCAGAGATACCATAACATCAGCAGTCATCAATCGATGGAGCATACTATCCGTACAGATTCATTGAAGCAGCAGCTCGAACAGGCCACCGGCAACAATTACGCCTGCTGCTATCAGTGCGGCAAATGTACCGCCGGATGTCCCGCCGGAGGTTTCATGGACAATCCTCCGGCAAGAATCATGCGTCTTGTACAGGCGGGTTATGTCGAAGAGGCCATGCGCAGTGACTCCCTCTGGTACTGCATCGGCTGCATGACCTGCACAACCCGCTGTCCGCAGAACATGGAGATCGCCGGCACTATGGATGCGCTGAGAGAAAAAGCGCTCAACAGCGGCATCGTCTCTTCGGACAAGGCAAAAAAACTGGTCACGGCCTTCCATACCTCGTTCCTCAATACAGTACGCAAAAGCGGCCGTCTGCAGGAGCTCGCCCTGGTCAACAGCTACAAGCTGCGCACCCGAACTTTCCTCCAGGATGCGGGTGCTGGCCTCAAAATGATGAAACAGGGCAAGATCAACCCGGTGACGGCCATCACGTCAAAGGAGACGGTCAAGCACAAGGAGCAGATCGAGAAAATTTTCCGTATTGCCGAGCAGGAGAATCACACTCCTGCACCGAAGCGCAAACCCGTGAAGCGCACCTTCAAGGCCGACGAGCCAGTCCGGATCACCCACGGCATGACCATAGGCTACTATCCGGGATGCTCGCTTTCCGGCACGGCCAAGGATTACGACATCTCGATCCGCAAGATGTGTGACCGCCTCGGCATCAGGCTCCACGAAATCGAGGACTGGAACTGCTGCGGCGCCAGTTCGGCTCATGCGACCAACCACAAACTCTCCGTACTTCTGCCGGCAAGGAACCAGGCGCTGGCCGATCAGCAGGGACTCGATTACGTGCTCGCCCCCTGCGCCGCCTGCCTGAATCGCCAGGTCACGGCCCGCAAGGCGCTGAAGGAGTCCGAAGAGCTTCGCGCCGAGCTGAAAAGCGTCATGGGCAATGAGACAACCTGCAAGGCCCGTTTCATCGGAGTCATGCAGCTGCTTGAAGGTATCGACATCGAAGAGATAAAAAAGCGGGTGACCCACCCCCTCAAGGAGCTCCCTCTGGCCTGTTACTACGGTTGTCTGCTGGTGCGTCCTTTTGAGGCGATGGGTTACGACAACCCCGAAAATCCGACCAGGATGGAGGCAATCATCGCCGCTCTCGGCGCCAAACCGGTTGACTGGGCCTACAAGGTCGAATGCTGCGGCGCCGGTCTGACCATGGCCCAGCAGGAGATGATTGAGGATCTGACCCACAAAATTGCCAGAAACGCCTCCATCAGCGGTGCCGGCGCTTTCGTCGTGGCCTGCCCGCTCTGCCATACGAATCTCGATATGCGCCAGGAGGGTATGCGCAAACGATACAATGACGTAAACGCGATGCCTGTGTACTACATTTCGGATCTTGTAGCGATGGCCTGTGGCGCAAGCCCCGAAGAGGTGGCTCTCGACAAGCATTTCGTCCAGGCTGTCGATATGGTCAGAAACCTTTAATATGCACCCGACGTATGATAAAAAGAGCGTTTCATTCGTACATTGAAAGTTCTCATCAGGCAGCATGTCGGTTCAGCAGCGGTAAAACCCCGCCATCCGGCGGGTCACTGTCCTGATCGCCTGACACCTGTTCCTGAAATCTGTTTTTTTCAGGTTGACAACGTGCAGGATATTGAGATCGGACATGAGTGGAATCTCAAAAAACAAATCTCGAAATGCACCGCGTTCAGAGCGGAGCAAGGGACTGATTGTCCCCTTTGTCTGACGGTACGGAGCGGTTGGTGCCTCTCTTTGACCGGAAACCTCATAAACCCAGGGCTTCAGGATGGCAAAAGTAGGAGTTTTCGTCTGTCACTGCGGTGAAAATATCGCCTCGATGGTAGATACAGGCAATCTTGTCAAAGCATTGTCCGATCATCCCGGCGTGGAAATCTGCAACGAATACAAGTATTTCTGTTCCGATCCGGGGCAGGAGACGGTCAAACGCGCCATCAGGGAGCATAACCTGACGGGAGTCGTGGTCGCGGCCTGTTCACCGAGAATGCACGAGCAGACCTTCCGCAAAGCCTGTGCCGAAGCGGGACTCAATCCCTATATGCTCGAACTGGCCAATATCAGGGAGCAGTGTTCGTGGGTGCATTCCGACAAGGAGCGCGCCACCGGCAAAGCCATCGAGATCACCCGCTCACTGGTTGAAAAGGTCAAGCGCAACAACGAACTGAAACCGATTTCGGTACCGGTCACCCGCCGGGCTCTGGTCATCGGTGGTGGCATCGCAGGCATCCAGGCGGCACTCGACATTGCCGGAGCCGGACGCGAGGTCATTCTGGTGGAGCGGGAACCTTCCATCGGCGGCCACATGTCACAGCTTTCCGAAACCTTCCCGACGCTTGACTGTTCGCAGTGCATCCTGACGCCCCGCATGGTGGAGACCATCCAGCATCTGAACATCACGGTGCTGACCTGGTCCGAGGTAGAAGAGGTTGACGGCTACATCGGCAACTTCAGGGTGAAGGTGCGCAAAAAGGCGCGCTACGTCGATATGGACAAGTGCACCGGCTGCGGAGACTGCATCCAGAAGTGTCCGGTCAAGAAGATTCCGAGCGAATTTGAATGCGGACTCGGCAACCGCACGGCCATCTATACACCCTTCGCACAGGCTGTGCCGAACGTGCCGGTCATCGACAAGAACCGCTGCACCTTCTTTAAAAACGGCAAATGCAAAATCTGTCAGAAGACCTGCCAGATCGAAAACTGCATCGATTTCGAGATACAGGATACCTTCGAGGAGTACGAAGTGGGTGCGGTCGTCGTGGCCACAGGATTCCAGATACAGGATACGAGCGTCTATGGTGAGTACGGTTACGGCAAATACAAGGATGTGATCACCGGCCTGCATTTCGAGCGCCTCGCATCGGCCAGCGGCCCGACCAATGGCAAGATTCTGCGCCCTTCGGACGGCAAGGAACCGGAAACCGTGGTCTTCATCCAGTGCGCCGGATCGCGTGACCCCTCGAAAGGGGTGAAGTACTGCTCGAAAATCTGCTGCATGTACACGGCCAAACACGCCATGCTCTACGCACACAAGCACCATCACGGCAAGAGCCAGATATTCTACATGGATATCCGCGCTGCCGGCAAGGGTTATGACGAGTTCACCCGAAGAGCCATCGAGGAGGATGGAGCCGAATACCTGCGTGGCCGCGTCAGCAAGCTCTATGAAGAAAACGGCAAGCTCATCGTGCGTGGTGTCGACACGCTGCTCGGCAAACCGGTCGAAGTGGCCGCAGACATGGTGGTGCTCGCCACGGCGATCGTGCCCCAGCCTGACGCAAAGGAGTTCGCCAAGAAGATCGGCATCGGCTATGACGAGTACGGCTTCTACAACGAAGCGCACCTCAAGCTGCGCCCTGTCGAAACAGCCACGGCGGGCATTTACCTCTGCGGAGCGTGCCAGTCACCGAAGGACATTCCCGATTCGGTAGCCCAGGCGTCTGCGGCAGCAGCCAAGGTTATCGGCCTTTTCAGCCGCGAGCAGCTCGAACGCGAACCGGTGGTGGCGGCGGTCAGCGAGTCGACCTGCGCCGGATGCTGGGGCTGCGTCATGGCCTGTCCGTACAACGCAATCGACGTGCGTGACATCAACGACCGGAACGGCAACCTCATCAAACAGGTGGCAAACGTCAATCCCGGACTCTGTCAGGGTTGCGGTACCTGCGTAACTTTCTGCCGCTCCAACAGTATCGATCTGGCCGGATTTACCGAAAAACAGATATTTGCCGAAGTGATGGCCCTCTGAGTCATCCATCGCAGCCGTAACAGCAACCAGAAACAACCAAGCGACCGAACCAGCTGATGAGCGAACCATTCGAACCGAAAATCGTGGCTTTTGTCTGCACCTACTGCACCTATGCCGGTGCCGACCTTGCAGGCACGAGCCGTCTGAAATACGCGCCGAACGTCAGGATCGTGCGCCTTCCCTGCACCGGACGCATCAGCCCGATGTTCATCCTCAAGGCCCTACAGAAAGGAGCGGACGCCGTGCTCGTGAGCGGCTGCCATCCCGGCGACTGCCATTTCTCGGCTGGCAACTACCATGCCCGGCGCCGCTGGACGGTCTTCCGAGCCCTGCTCTCGTTCACCGGCATTCCCGATGAGCGTATCCGGTTTTCGTGGATCAGTGCTGCCGAAGGAGCCAAGTTCGCCGAACTGATCAACGAAATCACCGAAGATACCCGAAAACTCGGTCCGTTCGAGCAGTACCAGGAGCTGCAGAAAGTCATTGAAACCCAGTCTTCGTATTAAGGAACCATCGATGGGAATACAGGAACAATACAGAAATGAAGCGGCATCGCTGCTCTCTTCGGGAGAGGTGAAGCTGGTCATCGGCTTCGGAGCAGGTTCGACCGCTGACCGCCGGCGACCGCTGTTCGCCTGCACCGCCGCCGAAGCGGAACAATTCGTGCTCGATTCAGCCTGCATCGCCAATCTCTCTGCCTATCTGGTCACCGAGGGGTTGCTCACCGACGGCAAAAAGGTGGCGGTTTATCTCAAACCGGACGGCCTCAGAAGCATCAACATCCTCATCGCTGAAGCCCAGCTGAAGCCCGAGCAGGTGGTGATACTCGGATACGCCATCGAGAACGGCGAAGTCAAACCGCTCACGGGACGTTCGATCGGCGATTTCACCGATCTGGGTGACCGGATTCGTGCCACGACCCCGCCGCCCGCCGTCGTGCAGGAGGCCGAGCGGATCGATGCCATGAGCTCCGATGAACGGTTTGCTTTCTGGAAAGAGCAGTTCTCGAAATGCATCAAGTGTTACGCCTGCCGTCAGGTCTGCCCGATGTGCTACTGCCGCCGATGCATCGTTGACGTCAACCAGCCACAGTGGATCAGCACCTCGTCGCACACCCTCGGCAATTTCGAGTGGAACCTCGTCAGGGCCTTCCATCTGGCGGGACGTTGTGCGGCCTGCGGAGCCTGCGACCGGGCCTGCCCGGTGAACATACCCCTCAGGCTCATCAACTACCGCATGGGCAAAGAGGTGCGCGACGCCTTTGACTACTGCGCCGGCGAAAACAGCGGACAGAAACCGGTGCTCGCCAGCTACAGCCAGGACGATTCCGAGACATTCATTCTTTAAGCATCCGGAAAAGCATGACCAGAATACTTCTCAAAAGCAGACTCGACGACTGCCTTGCCTCCTGGCAATCCGCCGGCTTCAGCGTTCTTGCGCCGGTACAGCGGCATGAGATGAGCACCTTTGGCGAGGTACAGAAAGCCTCGGATATATCCCTCGACCTCGTGCTGACAGAACGAACTATCAAGGACCATTTCTTCCCGCAGACCGAACCGCTCATCAGATACAAGATCGGCAGGCAGCAGATCGACTCGGTCACCATGACACCGCCCGAACGGAAGCGAGTCTTCTTCGGAGTGCGTCCCTGCGACGCATCGGGCCTCGCTATCGACGACCCTCTTTTCGGATGGGATTACAAGGACGACTACTGGTTCAGGCGCCGTGAGAACTCGGTGATCATCACCATTGCCTGCACCCAGGCAGATGACTTCTGTATGTGCACCTCGGTGAAGCTCTCGCCGGACAGCACGAAGGGAGCCGATGTGATGCTCCGCCCACTTGCCAACGGCAGCGGATGGCAGGTCGAGACCATCAGCGAACGCGGCAAGGCCCTGCTCGATACGGTCTCGTCGCTCATCCAGGAAGAGTCCTCCGAAACGGCACCCCCGCCCGAGGTTGCAGAAAAGTTCGATGTCGGGAAGGTTATGGAGTGGCTGGCCGACAAGAAGAACTTCGAAAGTCAGTTCTGGAAGGATATCGCCCTGCGATGCGTTGGCTGCGGAAGCTGCACGTTCCTCTGTCCCACCTGTCACTGCTTTGACATCCAGGACGAAGGCGACACCTACCAGGGCATCCGCCGCAAGAACTGGGACAGCTGCTCCTTTGCGCTCTTCACCATGCACACCTCCGGCCACAACCCGAGAAACACGCAATCGACCCGGTGGCGTCAGCGCATCATGCACAAGTTCAACTACTACCAGGGCAAATTCGGCGTCAACAGTTGCAGCGGCTGCGGCCGGTGCACCCGCCAGTGCCCGGTGGACATGGGTATTACCGAAACTCTGCAAGCGATTACAAATTTACCGAGGTGACACAAGACCGATACCATACCCACGACATGATCTACAGCCCGTTTCCGATGCGGGTTGTATCGAAACGCGCCGAAGCCCCCGGCGTCAACACGCTCAAGCTCGAATTCGTCAAGCAGGAGGATCACGAGTTCTTCAAGGCAAACTTCAAGACCGGCATGTTCGGCCTGTACGGCATCTTCGGCGAAGGCGAAAGCACCTTCTGCGTCGCCAGCCCGGAAACCCGTAAAGACTATATCGAATGCACCTTCCGCCAGTCAGGACGCGTAACTTCCACGCTCGCCAACACCGACACGGGTGACATTGTGACCTTCCGCGGCCCGTACGGCAACCGATTCCCGATCGAAGAGTTTGAAGGCAGAAACCTGCTCTTCATCGCGGGTGGCATCGCCCTGCCGCCGACGCGCAGCGTCATCTGGTCGTGCCTCGACCAGCGGGAAAAGTACCGGGATGTGACGATTGTCTATGGCGCCAGAACCGTGGCCGATCTGGTCTACAAGCATGAACTTGACGAGTGGAAAAAGCGCGACGACGTACGGCTCGTACTGACCGTCGATCCCGGAGGCGAAACCCCCGACTGGCAGGATCACGTCGGCTTCGTGCCCACCGTGCTCGAACAGGCCGCCCCGTCGCCGGAAAACACCATCGCCGTGCTCTGCGGCCCGCCGATCATGATCAAGTTCACGCTCGCCGCGCTCCAGAAGCTCGGCTTCACGCCGGAAAACGTCTACACGACCCTCGAAAACCGCATGAAATGCGGCGTCGGCAAATGCGGCCGCTGCAACGTCGGATCGGTCTACATCTGCAAGGAAGGCCCGGTCTTCACCGCCGCCGAAGTACAGGCCATGCCGCAGGCGGATTTGTAGTGGACTGCGTGGACGTTGTGGACCTGGTGGACTGACACGGACAAGAATTCTGTAAGGGCGGGCGTAAAATCCGCCCCTGCAAACTCACGCCAACCTTACCGGGCAATACCTCCCTGGCTGATGAAAATCCGGCTTGCTCTGGTCGCACCACCACGGAAACAGGCCGTGGCGCGCATCGCCGAGGCTGGCGGCGCATTGCAGGTGCAGCATTCCGTCGTGGACGAAAGGTTCGAGCAGCCTGTAGCTGAACTCCATACCGAAGCCTTGCTCTCCAGCGAACGGCTGCGTCTTTTCCTGCCACAGCTTTTCCGAGGGCATTTCGTGCCCCACGGCTCGCTGTCGCGGGGCGTCGAAGCGAATGGCAAGCCAGTGGCCTTCGGGCGTCATCTCGAATTCGAGATAGCCCGAACCCTTTCCGCTGCCGATAAACAGCTCCGAAACCCCAGACTCCCACAAGCGGTCAACAAAAGAGCCTGCCGGAGCTTCGGTGCAGAGCGAAAATGCCGTTCCGCTCTCGTCGCTGGTTGTCCAGCGGATGAACGCTTTGTCCGGTGAACGCCGGGCCTCTTCAAGCGAAACAAGCTGCTCGACCTCGACCGTAATGCCAAAAGGGAACTCCTCCTGGCGGCAACCATAACCAAGCATCGTTCCTTTCAGCAGCGTTCTGGGCATCATGTCATCCTGCTCTTCCGGAAAGTGCAAAAGACCCGTCCATCCGTAACCGGAACGCGAAGGCTCCGGCGTCGCGGCAATGCCGCACTCGTCGAGCAGCGCCGTCTCGAAGAGCCCTGCGCACTGGAGTTCGAGTTCCAGAGTTGCTCCGGCTTTTTCCCTTGCTTCGGTGCGCATGGCAGCAGCGAGCCGGAGCACATCGACGGCCCTGGCACCGCCGGTGTTGAAGATGAAGTTGGCGTGGTGCTCGCTCACCTGCGCTCCGCCCTCGCGCCGGCCCCTGAATCCGAGCGCGTCAAAAATCTGTCCGCTCGGACGTCCAGCTTCGTAGCTGTTCTTGAAGGCTGAACCGCAGCTCGGAAAATCGAACTGGTGCTTGCTCTCACGGTCATCGGAGTACTCCTGCATCCGTCTGCCTATCGCTTCAGGATCATCCTCGACGTCAAATTCAAGCAACGCCCCCACGACTATCTCCGGGCTCTGCATGAGACTGGTATGCTTGTAGCCGAGGAATACCTCGCTGGCAGGATGCCAGTGAATCACCCCATCCAGACCGACCGTCACCACGCTGCGGGTCACAGTGGAGATTTCGCGCCCGTAACAGCGTCCGTTCATGCGCACCGTGGCACCGATGGTCCCGGGCAGACGAAAGAGCCACTCTCCCCCGCTCCTGCCTGCATCACGCAGCACAAGAGCAGCATCGGAATTCCCGACACCGGCTTCACTGAAAAAGAGGCTTTCTGAAACCCTGAACATCCGGTTCATGGATGACAGCGAGATCACCGCTACCGGCAACTCTTCATCAGAGAACAGCATGTTGCTGCCTTTGCCGGCAACAATGACCGGTAACTTAAGCTCACGACATCGGACGAGCGCCGAGGCGAGCTCGCAGACGCTGCCTGGACGAAGCACCCAGCGAACGTCACCACCTATGGCATAGTAGCTAACGGCTGCAAGCGACACTCGCTGATCGTAAGGACAGGGAAAGATCGATCCGGACATACTGTGTAAAATACCTCGGTTTGCAGTGAAGTCTATCAAATATAGGATTTCAGAGAGTTGTGGCAAACCTGGCAGCTCAGGGTGTGCAAGAAACTTTTGATATAAAAAACCGTACATTTATTGCAGGTAAAAGTCCGGTTTCCGGAAGCCGTTCTTTTCCACCATCTGGTCCCGTCATTTCAAACACATCAAACGGAGCATCGACCATGGGTAAAAAAGCATTGTGCGTCGGCATCAACAAATTCAAAAAACTGCCCGGCGCCACACTCAATGGATGCGTCAATGACGCGAAGGATATGAAAGCGATCCTGAAGGAGTTCCACGGATTCACCGACAGGAATGTCAAGGTACTGACCGACAGCAAAGCCACAAAAGCTGCCATCATGAATCAGCTACAGCTGATGGTGGATGGAGCAAAAAAGGGTCTTTACAGCCATCTTGTTTTCAGCCTGTCAAGCCACGGAACCCAGGTGCCGGATACCAGCGGGGATGAGCCTGACAACGCGGATGAAGCCTTCTGCCCTTACGATCTTGAATCCGATGGCCTCAAATGGCTTCCCGATCACATCATCACCGACGATGAGCTTCATGACCTGTTCGTTCAGATTCCCGAAAATGTTCTGCTGGAGGTCTATTTCGATACCTGCCACAGCGGAACGGCTCTGAAAGCTCTCGACATGCTGCTCGACCGGTGCCCCCGTTTTCTGCCACCACCCTCGATGGAGGCATTCCTCAAGGTTGAAAAACTTCCGGCAAGGGGACTGAATGATCTGATGCAGAAAAAAGGAGTCGTTCACCATATCCTCTGGACAGGATGCAAAGCGGAGCAGACCAGCGCGGATGCTCTCATCGACGGAGCATGGCATGGTGCTTTCACCTACTTTTTCTGCAAGGAACTTCGGGCCTGCAACAACACCCTTTCACGGGCTGAGCTGATTGAAAAAATCAGGATAGATCTGCAAAAAGGTAACTACAGCCAGATACCACAACTTGAGACCGAGGCCACCAAGCGCGACCGGTCACCAGGTATGCCGGCATAAAGCTGATCTGAACGGAAACACAACGAGAACTGCAGAGGGGTTGTGGCGGGATAAGTACACCGTTGACCTGAGGCCAACGGCGAGTAAAAAGGGACATAAAAGACGCAGAAAAAGAAAAACAGGGTATTTCTCTTTTTTTCGTCTTTTATATCCTTTTCTCAAATCCTCAGTTGGCCGGGTTATTCTTGGTAAGAATACCGTCCTGCACCATTTTGTCGATCATCTTGCTGAGCTGGTCGTGCGTACGGATCAGGGCCGGCAAGGAAAGAGCAAGCCTTCCGATCGGCTGGATGTTCGGATCTTTATCCTTTTCAACTGAAGTGACATTGACAAGATCGAGACGTACGACGCCGTCAACAAGAATCATGTTGGCGATACCATCGGCATAAATGGTCTGCATATTGTTTTCCTCCGGGGGAATTGGGTTTCTTTTTTCCTGAAGATGCGTAAATCCGCGTGAGAATATACACAAAGTCATAATGGCGGCCTAAACAAGCGCAAAAAAACATGGACTGTCCCTTTTAAAGCATAAACCAGCTACCCGGGGAGCCTTCCGCCAGGTAAAAGGCCCCCCGGGATAACGCTGAATGATCAATCCTGATGCCGGTTCAGAATACTGTGATGACGTCCGTAGAAAAAGTAGATACCGATTCCGATGGCAAGCCAGATAATAAGCCGCCACCAGTTCTCCGCAGGAAGAGAAAACATGAGCAGAAGACAGGTCAGGATGCCGGCTATGGGCACCAGAGGCACCAGAGGAGCCCTGAAAGGCCGTTCAGCCTCCGGATTGGTGCGTCTCATGATAAGTACCGCCGCGCAGACCACGACAAAAGCGAACAGTGTGCCGATGTTGACCAGTTCTGCAAGAAGTCGAAGCGGCAGAAACGCGCCGAGCAGGGCCACAAAAATTCCTGTAAGAATGGTTGATTTCCAGGGGGTTCTGAATTTTTCATGAATGGCGCCGAAAAAGCTTCTGGGTAGCAGTCCGTCTCTGGCCATGGCCAGAAAAATTCTTGGCTGACTGAGCATCATGACGAGCAGCACGGAAGTTATCCCTGTGATAGCGCCAAGTGAGACCAGGAATTGCGCCCAGCCGAGACCGACCTGCCTGAAAGCATCGGAAACCGGGGCGTCTATGTTGAGCTGATTGTAAGGCACCATGCCGGTAATGACCGCTGCCACGGCAATGTAAAGCACCGTGCAGATGATCAGCGATGCGATAATGCCTGTCGGAACATCACGCTTCGGGTTCCGGGCCTCTTCGGCATGCGTCGAGATGGAATCGAAACCTATGTAAGCAAAAAAGATCATGGCAGCACCGGCAAGCACACCGATCGGTGCTCCACCAGGTCCGGTTTCACCGAATATGGTGTGACCGAAAATACTCAGTCCCGAATAACCGAATGGTGCGAAGGGCTGCCAGTTCTCCGGCCTGACGTACTGGGACCCGAGCACAATGACCAGAAGCACGATGGCAACTTTGACGATGACCATTGCCGTGTTGAAGCCGGCGCTTTCCCGGATTCCTTTGACCAGAATAATCGTCACAACAAGAGCAATCATGACCGCCGGCAGGTCGAACATGGCTCCGGTTAAGGTAAGCATACCTGTTACAGGGTCGAAATCGAGCGGCGCACGGGAGAAAACTTCAGGTATATGCAATCCGAAAATACCAATGAAATCCTGGAAATAGTGCGACCATCCATGAGCCACGGTGGCCGAAGCGACCGCATATTCGAGGATGAGGTCCCAGCCGATGATCCAGGCGAAAAGTTCGCCTAGGGTTGCATAGGCATACGTGTAGGCTGAACCTGCAACCGGGGCCATCGAGGCGAATTCGGCATAGCAGAGCGCGGCAAAAACACAGGCAAGTCCAGCGAGAGCGAAGGAGAGTGTAACGGCCGGACCGGCTTTATCGTGGGCGGCCACGCCGATGAGCACGAAAATTCCGGTACCGATTATGGCTCCAACCCCAAGGCTGGTCAATGCTACGGGACCCAGAATCCTGTGCAGACGGTGCTCGCTGTTCATCTCATCGAGGAGAAGCGAAAGCGGCTTTTTTCTGAAGCTGTTGTTCACGGGCTGAAGCGCTATTGGTTGAAGGAAGAACACCCTGTTTGGCAAGAGGTAACCGTCATAAACTCTTGAATATATAGAGATTTTCAGACCTTTTCACGATTACAGGTACCCTCTCCTGATGAGCCACTTGACCGTCTCGATGACAGGCACAACCGTCATCGCTCCGCAAAGCACGATCAGCCAGTCTTCGGCAGGCATCGAAAAAGTGCCTAAAGGCACGGTCAGAACCGGAACATAAATAATGGCAAAGAGCATGATCAGTTCCCAGATTATAGCCAGATTCAGCCAGCGGTTCGAAAAGGTGTTCCTGAAGATGTGCTCTTTTTCCGAACGGAAATTATAAGCCTTGAAAAACTGAATCAGCACCAGTGAGACGAAGGTCATGGTCATAGCTTCTGAAAGAGAACGCCCAGAGTGGCGCGCCCATTCGAAAAGCATCAGATTCACCAGGGTTGACCAGAGTCCACCGGCAAGCATCAGGGCAAGCCCTGAACGGGAAAAAATGCCTTGTTTCGGATCGTTCGGAGGACGCTTCATTATGTCCGGTTCTGCCGGGTCTACGGCAAGAGCGAGCGCTGGCAGGCCATCGGTGGCGAGGTTCACGTAAAGAATCTGAACGGCCGAGAGAGGAAGCGGATAATCGAGCAGTGTGGCCCCGGCCATAAGCCCAAGTTCACCGATGTTGGAGGAAAGCAGATAGGTGAGGTATTTCCTGATATTGTCGTAAATACCCCTCCCCTCCTCTATGGCTGCAACAATCGTTGAAAAGTTGTCATCGAGAAGTGTCATGGCCGACGCCTCACGCGAAACATCGGTTCCGGCGATGCCCATCGAAATCCCGATATCTGCCTTTTTCAGTGCAGGCGCATCGTTGACGCCGTCACCGGTCATGGCCACCACCTGTCCGCGCTTCTGCAAAGCCTCGACAATACGCAGTTTGTGCTCTGGCGAGACCCTTGCAAAAACCTCCACGGTTCCGGCAGCCTTACCGAGAGCGCTCTCATCCATCCCTTCAATCTCCACTCCGCTCAGCACATGTCCTTCACGAAGGATACCGAGTTCCCTTGCTACGGCCCGCGCCGTGACCGGATGATCACCGGTAATCATGACCGGACGGATTCCGGCGCTGATACTGCGTCTGACGGCTTCCCGTGCCTCCTCTCTCGGCGGATCGATCATACCTGCAAGGCCGAGAAAAACAAGACCGTCAGAGGTCTCGCTGATTTTCGCAGTCTCTTTCCTGGCGATGGCAATCACCCTGAGCGCTTCATCTCCCATCGTCTCCACCTGTTCGAGAATCCTGGTCAGCCCGGATTGATCGAACGTCCGCAGTTGTCCTGATGCATCGAGAAAATGCGAACAGGAGGGAAGAATCACCTCCGGAGCGCCTTTAACAATAGCCAGGGTTGATGATCCGGAACGATGAACGGTAACCATCCGCTTCGTTTCGGAAGAAAAAGGCTGTTCGTCGATCCTGGGAAAACGTTGCCGGAGTTCCTGCTCGAGAAGACCTGATTTTCTGGCTGCAACAATCAGGGCTGCCTCGGTCGGATCACCGGAAATACGCCACTCTCCTTCCGGTGAAAGCGACAGACTGGCATCGTTACAGAGCATTCCGGCCTCAAGCAGCACCTTTACCTGCCCGGTCAACGCCTGATCGCCCTTTTCGGTTGTCATGCTGCCTTCAGGACGGTATCCCGAACCGCCAACCCTGACATCGATACCGGCAATATAAAGCCGGCGAACGGTCATCTCGTCCCTGGTCAGGGTTCCGGTTTTGTCGGAACAGATGACTGTAGTACTGCCGAGGGTCTCCACTGCCGGAAGGCGACGCATAAGGGCATTCCTGCGCACCATGCGCTGCACGCCAAGAGCGAGCGATATGGTGACCACCGCAGGCAGCGCCTCCGGTACGACAGCCACGGCAAGAGCGATACCGAAAATGAGTATTTCAATGAAAGGCTGCCCACGCATGACTCCGAGAGCGACGATGACCACTACAATCATCAGGGCGGCACGAGCGAGCGATGTGCCGACCTTGTCGAGGTTTTTCTGAAGAGGCGTCTTCTCGGTTTCAACCCGCTGAAGCATCCCGGCTATACGACCGAATTCGGTCTCCATGCCGGTAGCGGTGACAACGATCCGGCCACGGCCATAGACAACAGAAGTGCCGGCAAATACCATGTTCCGCCGTTCACCGACAGCGGTTTCCGACAACAGAACGACCGACGAGTCTTTCTCGGATGGCAGCGATTCACCGGTCAGAGGCGCTTCATCAACGCGCAGGTTAACCGCTTCGATCAGCCGTCCATCGGCAGGAATTCTGTCTCCCGAGGCCAGTAAGACGATATCTCCCGGTACGATCTCCTTAGCCGGAACAATCCGTTCCTGACCGTCACGAATGACTGTTGTCGAGGGGGCCGCCATGCGTCTCAAAGCCTCGATCGCTTTTTCGGCCCGAAACTCCTGGATGAAGCCCAGCAAAACAGCAAAGAGCACGATCACGGCAATGGCTACAGCTTCAAGTGCGTGCCCGAGAAATGCCGAAAGCAGCGTGGCAACAAGCAGGGTGATGATCAGGACGTTGCTGAACTGAGAGAGCAGCAACTTCAAGGGACTGGGAGGCGGTGTGGTATGAAGAACGTTAGGACCGTACTGTTCAAGACGCGCGACGGCCTTCTTTTCTGAAAGGCCGTCGCGCGATGCGCCAAGATAATCGAGCAGCGCTTCGATAGACCTGGTATACAGGGCTTCCTGCATAAATACTACTGGTTGATTGGCGGGGAGACACAAAATAAAATAATACGTTATCCCTTGCGTTCAACCCTCGGGCACGCTTAACGGTTCCGGCAGATAAGCATCAGCACTCAGTGGGCAAAATGGACATGCTTGCCCTGAATCTCCGTCAGAGTGATGCCGCTCGTGCCCGGATTCCTGCAATCCAGCCACTGAATCAGATCGCACCCTTTCCAGGCGCTGAAACTGTCGATCGTCGGCTTGCCTTGAGCGACCTGTTCGATAAACTTTGAAAGCAGTTCGTTTGTAAAGGTAAATTCCGCTTCACCGGCCTGCCAGACAGTTACCCCCTTGCAACCCGCAAGCTTGTCCTGCTGTCCATCGGCCATCGTGCAAAGTTTGTTGCTGTGAAGCAGATAACCGCAATGACCGCCTTTGTCAACCATGCAGATCGCACCCCATGACTCCTTGCCAGCCGGAGTCATCTGAGCGTACTGGTTTCTGGCATCGGTCTCGCTCCATGCCGGCGGATTCGACGATTTGGTCAGGCACGCACTGTCGCATCTGCCAACGACCATGAGGTTCGGTATTTTCATCTCTGCGAGTTTTTCCCGGTATGGCTTCATGCCGGGGCAGATAACCGGAATAATCTGACCGTTAGCGCCGTCAACCGGGGAGAGCTGAAGCACGCCAACCGGATCCGCCCTCAACACCGAATCCCACTGCGACAACGGAGGGGTATGGTCCGGAGAAACTTCACGGTTATAGAAAACCGGATCGTACGGCATAAAATCTTTTCCGCCAAGCTTCTGCAGGTTGGTAAAACCGGTTGCCGCCGCCTGGGCATGAGCGCCACCCGCCGAATGACCGGCGAAAAGCACACGATTCCCCTTGCTCATGCCCTCCCTTGTGTTCTTTTTCAGAAACGTAAACTCCTTTACAGCCTTTTCGTCATTGTATTTATGAGTCGCACCGTACCGGATGAGATAGGAGGCTGCCGCGTATGCTGCCTGACCGGGCCTCGGACTTCCGCCGAAATCGGTCCAGGGGACATTATCAAACTGCTGGTGACAGGTGGTCACAAAAGCGAGCGCCCAGTTGTTATCGATCGCTGCCTGGGAGTAGTTATAATACCATGAAGGATTGACCTCGAAAAGCGGTGTATCCTGATTGGTGATCTTGCTGATCAGCTGTTTGGGATAGAACAGAAGGTCGGTACCGATCAGAAATCCATGATTGAACATTACCAGGCCGTCAGCCTGCTTATTGTTCGGATAGAACACCTCGATGACCACCTCCGTGAAAAAAGGAAGCTTGTCAGAGTATTGCAGCCAGAGGTACATCCTCTTGAAATCGTAGTTACCAATCTGAATCGGATACATGTCCAAACCTCCTTTTTAGGCGTGCAGTACGCTGATGATTGTATGGAAGCACAACGATAGTTTGCTGATTCAGGCACATCAATGCCAGAGACCGCCACCGCAATTTCTGCAATGTGAAGCCGGAGTATCGAACGGAATTTTGCAGAACCACCCCGCAATATGGCCAAGAGCCCCGGGAGAAAGGTTTGCCTTTGCCTGTTCAAGCTCCTGCTCGGTAAACTCGAAACCGGCTTCCCTGATCAGCTCCATTCTTTTTCTGGAAAGTTCGGTGGCTAAACGATAACTCAGCGCCTCTTCGGCCATTATCTGGTCAAGAAACGCACGGGCGGATGAGATTGACATGGATGTCCGTTTAATGTTGATGAAGCGAACCGGATACAGTACACTTATACTGTCAAATATGAACAATAAGCTGTTTATAAACCAGCAACTATTGAAGAAAAAAAGGTCAGGAGACTTCCTGCAAAAAAGCACTGACCGGACTTCATGGGCTGGAAGGACAAAAAGCGATTCTGTCGAAGAGCAGGCATAAAACCCGACCCAGCATCACACCTGCGTCCTAGTGTCGTGTCAAGTCCGAATTGACGGATAAACCCGGGGGTCAGCTGAGAGGCAAGGCCGATGCTGAAGTACGGTTTCCAGATCGAAATCGATATCGAAATCAAAATCGGTTTTTCTCTGCAAACGACGACGTGCCTGTGCCCGATCAAGTCTGTAAAACCTGCGATAGAATTGTTCTCGATTCCGTTTCCGGAACGTTTTCCTTCTACCAGTTATCATACTATTCGATTTCGATCCGGATTTCGATTTCGAGAAGATGAGAAGAAATGCAGCTTAGCACAGGCAACAATAATCATGCGTCATTTATTCTTTGACGTTACACTACAGCCTTGCACCACCGGAAATTTCGAGGATCTGGCCGGTAATGAACGAAGCATCGTCTGAAGCGAGGAACAGAGCCGCTTTGGCAACATCGTCCGGTGTTGCGATGCGTCCGAGAGGATAGCGCTCTGCTGAGGCCTTCGCCAGAGCCGCCCATCGCTCAGCACCAAGCGCACGGACAAATGCATCGACTTCGACCAGAGCCGGCGCAAGCGCATTCGCCGTAATGCTGAATGGGCCAAGAGCCATTGCAATCGAACGTGTGAAGGAAAAAATACCTCCCTTCGATGCAGAGTAACTGAACTGGTTCGGACTCCCCCGGTAGACCAGCGAACTCATATTCACGATCCGGCCGTAAGCCTGAGGTTTCATGATTTTGACGGCTTCGCGGCAACAGAGCATACACGATTTCAGATTGATATCGAGATTCTTCATAGCTCTGTCTGGATCGATCTGCTCGATAGAAGCGGCAGGTTCGCAGTCACCACCCGCGATATTGACCAGGATATCGAGACGGCCAAAATCCCGGACAATATTGGCAAACAGCTCGACAACCTGTTTTTCGGATGTAAGATCGACACCTGAGCACGAAGCTTGTCCGAAATTTTGAACGATATGGTCACACACCCGGCTGCACGCTTCCAGATCGATGTCGGCCAGGACAACTGCCGCACCCTCACGGGCAAAGCATCGTGCGGTCGCGCTGCCGATTCCTCCTGCTGCTCCGGTGACCAGTGCGATTTTTCCTTCCAGTCTCATTGTTTTATCAGTAATTATTGTTTTCGACCATGAGTTTTACCGATCATCATCTCACTTTTCACTGAACTGGGATCTCCCGCTTTTCTGTCGTCGATCCGGCAAAAAACCTGAAGCCCATGAGGCTGGTCATGGACTGTACAGCCGAATTGAAACGGCCAATGAAAAGATCAAGGTCATTGACCTGAAAACGAACGTCAAGCGCAACATCATTCATGAATTCAAGAAACTGCTCATGACGCATTTCGCCAATTCTCGAAGACCATGAGCGGTTGGAGATACGGAACGCACAGAGTGGTTCATCGATCATCCAGAGGTTGCCGAGCCCAAGAAGCTGCACCCAGTAATCAAGATCGATCGTATAGGGAATCCGCGCACTGTAACCTTTGGTCGATGCAATCAATGCTGAAGGATAGAGACCGCAGACCGGTTCTCCGATGATGTTGGTGCCCATACGAACCATCTTCCTGACGATTTCGGAAGGATTTTTCAGCCCGCCATCGAGAAAATTGACTTTTCTTATAAGCACTTTACCTTCAGGATCGATGATGGTTCGCTGGGATGAGACCAGGCTTACCCCATCCACTCCCGTCATCTCGAATGCTGAAACCTGCTTTTCAAGGCATTCAGGAAAAAGCAGGTCGTCGGCACAGAGCAGTTTGACATAACGGCCTCGAACATCGCTGATAGCCCGGTTCCAGTTGTCTTCAGGGCCGAGATTCCGTTCGTTCCTGAAAACAGTTATCCGTGAATCACCGTATGAGGCGGCTATTTCGGCTGATCTGTCCGAAGAGTGATCATCATAGATGAGCAATTCGAAATCGTTCATCGTCTGCGACAACACCGATTCGATGGTTTGAGCGATGTATCGCTCGTTGTTGTACATCGGTATCGTAACCGTAACCAGAGGGTTTACTGGCCTTGACATTGGCACTCCTTCTTTCCTGCATCATTATCTTGCCAGCGCCTGATCATCGCTGAATCGGGCAGCATGTTCTGCCGCCCACTCCTTCGTAGCTTTCTTGCCGTTATCGAGTATGGTATCGGAGGAAACGAGTGCACCGTCGAATCGCGCTCGTCCGGTATTGGCAAGCCATAAGTTAGCGCCGCGCAGGTCGGCCTGCCGGAAATCAGCCCGCTGAAGATTGGCCGATCTCAAATCCGCCTTACGGAGAGTGGCGCCTTCAAGATTGGCCCTTCCCATATCTGAACTTTTCAACAAAGCTTTTTCGAGAAGTGCGCCATGCAGATCTGCATAAGCCAGCACCTTGCCGGAAAGAGGAGCCTCGTCGAGTCTGACTTTCATATCCGGATTGGATGCTCTCATCCGGTTCCATTTCATAACGTTCGATTTGAGCAGATCGAGCTGGTCGGCATCATAACTGATGGCGGATGGAGCAGGGCGCCATGCCCTTACGGGTTTCAGGGTTTCAGCAAAGGGCTTCTTCTCAGATGAAACCGAGGTCATCGGCATCGTGTTTGCAGCCAAAGCCTTTGGAGCCTTAACTGTCGGCCTGAAAAGCGCGCCATGCGCAACTGCCCACTCTGCCGAACCGGTTTTACCATTCGGCAGGACAGTCTCGTCACAAACCACGGCTCCATTGAAGTTCGTACTGGAGATATTTCCAAATGTTGTGTTTGAAAAAAAATCTAAGCGGCAAGTGTGTCCTCTATTCCGTCGATAAATTTTACGCCATTAATAACCTTTAGAAGCTGATTGTGGCCACGTAACCGCTTCCAA
>Ga0233422_10000238_pt1 | contig 28918 bp, 20 predicted proteins | sample Watercolumn_Mata_2_FD_182724 | JGI IMG/M metagenome (GOLD analysis project Ga0233422, IMG submission 182724) | Freshwater microbial communities from Lake Matano, South Sulawesi, Indonesia - Watercolumn_Matano_2014_110_MG | ecosystem: Environmental > Aquatic > Freshwater > Lake | place...
GGTTTATATCTACTCCGGCGCCGCGGCAACCACCACGCTCCGGCTGAATGGCTTTATCAACCAAACCGCCAATTTGACTGAATGGAGAAATTCTTCTGACGCGCTTTTGGGGTATGTCAATCCCGCCGGCGGGCTTGTGAGCCGCAGCGCGCTTGCGGTCTCAAACGGCGCGGTTACTTCCACCCTTGGCCCCGACTATTTTGCCATCGCCACTTCCAGTCCGACGATGATGCTCGGCAAGTTTTATGTTGATGGCACGAATGGAAATGTGAATGCTTCGGGAACGCTGAATTTATCAAACACGACTATAGGCGTTGTTTCTTCAACTGCCGCTAATTTGCGTCTTGCGGCTGATGGAGCAAGGCAGATTGATCTTTGGACTAACGCAAATAGCCGGATGACGATTACTTCGGCTGGTCTTATTGGCATTGGGACGACTGTGCCGTCGGAGAAGCTTTCGGTGATCGGCAACGGCGCATTTGGCGATAATGCGACCACTTCAACGATAACTAAGAACACGCTCGCGATCGGCGCCACCACCAATTACAACCTTGGCAAGTTCTATATTGATACCTCGGGCAACGTCAATGCCTCTGGCACGCTCGCCTTGGAAACCCTGACTGGCACCAAAACCAGTTCAACCATCCTTTCACCCGCTTCGTTCATCTTGGGTCAAGGGCAGAATTTCAATAGCGGCGTGTTTAATGTTGATGCCAACGGCAATGTGAGCGCGAGCGGAAGCATTACCACTGGCGGAAGTCTCTTGCCGCGCCTTAATAACACCTACGATCTGGGCGCGTATGGTTTGGCTTGGCGTGACATTTATGCTTCCGGTACCTTGCGCATCGGTTCAACCTCCATTCTTGATACCAACACCCTGACGCTCGGCACAACTTCTAATTATAATCAAGGGAAATTTTATGTAAATTCATCTGGCGATGTTTCGGCATCGGGGACTCTGAATTTATCAAACACGACTATAGGCGTTGTTTCTTCAACCGCCGCTAATTTGCGTCTTGCGGCTGACGGAGCAAGGCAGATTGATCTTTGGACTAACGCAAATAGCCGGATGACGATTACTTCGGCTGGTCTTATTGGCATTGGGACGACTGTGCCGTCGGAGAAGCTCTCGGTTATCGGCAACGGCGCGTTTGGCGACAACGCGACCACTTCAACAATAACCAAGAACACGCTTGCGATTGGCGCCACCACAAATTACAACCTTGGTAAGTTCTATATTGATACCTCGGGCAACGTCAATGCCTCGGGGACAATGTATATTAACGGTGCCGCGACGCTTAAGAGTACGCTAAATGTTACGGGCAATGCTTCTTTTGGAACAATTGCCGCCGGAACTTGGAATGGTTCGCCCGTGGGTATGTCATATGGAGGCACTAACGCGAACCTGACTGCTTCAAATGGCGCAGTTGTTTATTCCACGGCCTCGGCTCTTGCCTTAACTGGCGTCGGCACTTCTGGGTATGTTTTGACCTCTGGTGGGGCTGGCGCGCCGACTTGGTCAAACAGCTTCTCTGGCAACGCCGCGACGGTCACGAACGGAGTCTATACCAGTGGCTCATATTCTGACCCGACTTGGATTACCAGTCTTTCCTCGAGCAAAATTACGGGTCTTGTTAACAGTCAATGGACTACGAGCGGTAGTAATATCTATTATAATACTGGCAATGTTGGCGTAAACTCGTCTACTCCTTGGGGCAAGTTGTCTGCCAATGGCACAGCCAGCGTACCCGCTTTTGCAGCTAATAACGGCGCAGTGGTATTTGAGGGTACGACAGGCAATACGCCGCTCTCTGGCGCGGGAACAAGAATGATGTGGGTGCCGGCAAAAGCGGCGTTTAGGGCGGGGTATGTTAACGGAACGCAATGGAATGATGCGAATGTCGGCACTGAATCTGTCGCTATGGGACTAAATACAATAGCAAGCGGTCTTTATTCAACTGCATTGGGCCAGGGTACTACTGCTAATAATGGTGCTGCTACTGCAATGGGAGAAAGTACAGTTGCAAGCGGTTATGCTTCAACTGCGATGGGTGAGAGCACTACAGCTAGTGGTTTATATGCATTGGCAACAGGATATTCTACCACCGCTAGCGGGGATTATTCAACTGCATTGGGACGAAGTATTACTGTTTCTGGTACTTCTTTTGGCATAAACGTAGGATCGTCTGCTACCGTTTCTGCTAATAATGTGATAGCTCTTTTGGGTGGCAACGTAGGTATTGGGGCAACTAGTCCGGGGTATGTATTAACTGTCAATGGCGAACCGGGCGCTAATGGCTATACGGCTTTCACAAACTATTCCGATGCTCGACTAAAAACAAATGTTAGTTATCTCTCCGATGGTTACCTTGCCAAGCTGATGCAGCTCAAGCCTTCCACTTTCAATTACAATACTCTTAGTGGTTATGATGAAGCCACGAGGGCGCGACTAATCACCGGTTTTATTGCTCAAGACTTGCAAAATGTTTTCCCTGAAATGGTCGGGACAACAACTATAAATGGCACAGAGTATTTTGATACTAATCTTTCCGCACTGCCCATTTATTTAGTCAAAGCGATTCAAGAACAGCAAACCCAGATTTTATCGCTCGCCTTGGCAGTTTCCTCAACTCCGCAATCAGCAGAAGGGGTCAAAATCGCGACTAGCACTAAGGATTACGAAATCGGCGATCTTTTGACAACTGATTTTGAGGGCGGAGAAACATTTACCAAGTCTACCAGCGCTTTTGACGATCATCTCTTTGGCGTGGTGGTTGCGACTTCAACCTCCGCAGTTGGCAGCGAGGGGTTCTCTGGCCGCGTAACAATGCAAAAAGCCGGCCAAGCCATAGTCAAAGTCTCGCTCCAAAACGGCCCGATTGCTATCGGCGACCAGCTGACCTCCTCTGACGAGCCGGGCGTGGCAATGAAAGCCAAAGAGCCGGGCAGAGTCATCGGCATGGCGCTGGAAGCATGGGGAGGCGAGGAGGGATCTTGCGAAGTCAGAACTCAAACGATTATGGCAGAAATCAACCCCACCTGGTTCTTGGGTGATCTGAAACCGGAAGACATCGGCGAAGATTTGCCCGACTTTTCTGTCGCGCAAATCTTAGATCGCTTTACCCTTGCCGTTAAAAACAGCCTGCGCAAGCTCGGCATCGTGATTCACGACGGCATTGCCAAGGTGAAGACGCTGTTTGCCGGCGAGGTCCACACCGATAAGCTTTGCGTTGGCCAAACTTGCGTCACCGAGGATGAGCTTAAGGGTTTATTGCAAAAAGCTTCGGCTGAACAAGCATCTGGCGGAGGCGCTCTGCCGCCACCAAGCGCTCCACCGGTAGAGAATCCGCCAGTAGATGATTCATTGGCCTCCGACAGTTCGGACAATACCTCTTCCGATACTTCGGGCGACGCAGCCTCGTCTACTCCAGCCGAATCTACGACGCCAGCGGAAGATTTATAGGGATAAGGCGATCGTCATTCTGACCCTTTCCTACTGTCATTCTGAGCCCGCACTTGATGCGGGGGAAGAATCTCGTGAAGAATCTTCGAGATCCTTCGCTCTGCTCAGGATGACAAAAAACAATTTCCCAACCAACTTTCAGAGACCCGACCTCCTGTAGTTAAAACTTTTGGAGGTCGGGTCTCCCGAAGTTCCAATTTCAAAAATAATATCTAAAATAATATCAATAATTTATTTAAAAACAACTTGGAATTATGAGATATCTTTCATTAGATCTTTCAGCGTGCACATAAAAGATATCTCATAAATAAAGGTCGACCAGATTGGGATAAAATTAATAATTAATATCTAATAAGCTATGAAAAATAAAATTTTTCGCAGTTTGACCATTGCGGTTGTTGTGTTTATGGTGAGCTTAACCTGCCTGCCATTGGTTCAGGTGGCAAAAGCCGACAACTCTACTCCGACGGTAACAACCGGCAATACCGCTCCAGTGGCTTCCGATGTTATTTTAAACAGCAGCAGCGCCATCACCTTAACCGAATACACGACCACGAGCGTTGCCGTAACCGGCACAGTTACTGATAATAATAGTTGTAACGATCTTACTTCGGTAAAAGTCGTCATCTACAAACAGGGAACAACCTGTTCAGCGGTTGGAAATGTCGATAATGATGATTGCTACTATTACATTGATGAGGCTCCGGCCAATCAATCAACTTGTGGCGACGATGCCGATCTTACTTGGACCACGTCAACGACTTTCCAGGTTCTGTATTATGCTGACCCGGGTACTTGGGTTGCGGAGATACTTCCATACGACGAAGGAGGCGTGGGGTCAACTGACACTGATACGCAAACCTTGAATGAGCTGCAGGCCTTGAATGTTTCCGCCTCCATTGATCACGGAACAGTTGCCGCCGGCCAAAATTCAACCGGCGATCACACTGCTACCGTGACTGACACCGGCAATATCGCAATTGATGTTACGGTTTCCGGAGGGTCGTTAACCTGCACTACGCGCACCACTGCCTTTACGGTTAATTTGCAGGAATACGCCACTTCCACGTTCAGCTATGGAGCGGGCGTTGACCTTACAGGCAGCGCCGTAGATATGGGAGTTGTTCTAGCCACCACAACAAACCTGAATACGCCGGTAACCGATGTCACGTATTGGCAGCTTACCGTTCCTACTGGCAATGAAGGTACGTGCACAGGCACCAACACCTTCCTCGCGACAGTGTCAAATACGTAAACTCCATTTTCCGCTTTGCGTTCGCGGGGCCTTGGCTTCGCGAATGAAAAAACGGGAATGCGCGTTTGCCTTTCCCCTGTCGTCATTCTGAATCTTTCCTACTGTCATTCTGAACGAAGTGAATAATCTCCGAGATCCTTCGCTCCGCTCAGGATGACACTGTTAATTTTTGATAGTCTATAAAATAATATGAAACGAAAAATATTTTTAGGATTAATTTTCGGTTCTTTGCTGTTGGGTTTGGCGCTCGTCCCCGCTAAAGCGGGGTTTGGGCTTTCTCCGCCGTCGCTCCGAAATGATTTTTTAATTCCCGGTTCTCATTATGAGCAGGTAATTTCTCTGGCAAGGGGCGAACCGGACACATCAACAAAAATTAAAATTAATATCAAAGCTCCCGAGGTTGCCAAGTGGATTAAGGTAGAGCCGGGTTTGGAATTTGAATTGCCGGCGGGTGTTCAGCAATTTCCGGTAAAGTTTATCGTAGATGTTCCAAGAAGCGCGGAATTTAAACTTTATGAGGGCAAAATAGAAATAGTTACCGTGCCGCCAAAACCGGAATCCGGGCAGATTGCGACAGCTTTGGGTGGAGTGGCGCAGATAGCTTTGAATGTTACTGACCAGGAATTTTCGTTATTTGAATTTCGGATGGCTACACTCGCGGACATTGAAGAAAACGCGCCGGTTAAATTGATTTTAAAAATTGAAAATAAGGGAAATCAGTTGACTGGGCCGAATAGAGTTTTGCTCAAAGTTTATGATCAAAACCATACGAATGTTATAAAAGAAACCGAGGCCATTATTTCGGAGCAGGTCGCGCCATTTGAGATTAAGGATTTTAATATCATCTTTCCAGTAATCCTCAAGAAAGGGGAGTATTGGGGGGACTTTGATATTTATAAAGACAGCAGATTGGTTAAAAGAGGCGGACAGGTTTTTGAAGTTGGAATGATGGGTGCGGCGGCGCCTAAGGCCAAGCCCGGCAATAATTTGCCGTTGATTTTCGGCCTTGCGGCTCTTGCCGGTTTGATTGTCGTGGTGGCGTTGGTTGTAGTTTTGCGAAAGAAAAAAGCCGGAAAAATGCCGGAGGCGTAAAAAGAAGAAATTATCGTTTTAATCCCGCCCCGATGTTCATCGGGGCGGGGAAAAAACAATATCCCAAAATATCCAAAATAATTTCCTGAATAATTACCCAACTAATATCCACATGAATATCAGATATTTTTTGCGCGACAAAATCAGAAAAAAGATAAAGCGTTATCTCGAAATTTTTTGTGCGACAAGTTTTTTGATATTTTTGCCGACAGGCATTTCTGCCGACAATATTGACGCTACATATAAATATTCCTGGGGCGAAAATACCGGCCGGATGAACTGGGCGACGACTCCCGGCAGTGTGGAAAAAGGGGTGACGGTTTACAGCGAGTGCCTTACCGGTTATATTTGGGGAGAAAATCACGGCTGGATGAGCGTCGGAGATACGGGGTGCGCCGGCGGCGATTGCTGCCAAAGCGGCACTGCCAAGGGCTACGAAAATGATACCAACAATACGGACGACGACGGCGACGGCGTGGCTGACGACTGGGGGGTTAATAACGACGGCGCGGGAAATTTGTCCGGCTACGCCTGGGGCGAAAATACCGGCTGGATCAGTTTTAAGGATACCGTAGGCAGTAATTTTCAAGTCACAATCAGCAGTACCAGCACATTTGAAGGCTATGCGTGGGGAGAGGGCGTGGGATGGATCAGCATGAACTGCGCTAATGATTCTTCCTGCGGCACTTTAGAGTATAAAGTGATAACCAGCTGGAGCAGCGGCAATCAGGCTCCGGTTGTGAGCACCGTTGTATTAAACGGCGGAACAGATATCACCCTTATTGAAAACACCACCAAAGCGGTTTCTGCCATCGGCGCGGTTTCCGACGGCAATGGTTACGCGGACATCAGCTCGGTTCAGGGCAGAATTTACCGCTCGGGAGTGGGCAGCGCCTGCACCTTGGACAATGATAATTGCTACGAAGACGCGTCCTGCGCTTTAAGCAATTGCTCGGGAAATTCGTGCGATTACACCTGCGATTTCAACGTCCAATTTTACGCCGAGCCGACTGACAGCGGGGCTTACGGAAGCGAGAATTGGCTGGCATGGGTAAAGGTGACTGATTCGCAAAGCAGCGAGGATACAGACATTTCGGCTGGCGTGGAACTGAATACTCTTCAATCTTTGAATATTACCACCCCTATTTCTTACGGCACGGTTGCTGTGGGTGAAAATTCAACCGGCGATCATACCGCCACAGCGACCAATACCGGCAACGCGGCCATAGATGTTCAAATTTCGGGGGCGGTAATGTCCTGCACGACGCGCGGCAGTGTGCCGGTCGGAAGCCAGGAGTATGCTCTTGCCTCGTTTAATTATGGCGCTGGCACGGATTTAACCGGCAGTCCGGTTGATTGGAATCTTGATTTGGCAAAACCAGATAGCGGAACTCCAACCGTTACGGACGCCACTTATTGGCAGATTGGCATGCCTGCTGGCGTGGAGGGAACCTGCAACGGAACAAATACCTTTACATCCAGATCGGCGTTATAATTTTTTGACATTAAATGTAAGATATAATAGCGTTGTTTACACTTTTATAAAACAACTTTTACTTGTCATCCTGAGCGAAGCGAAGGATCCTTTAAAGAAAGTTTCAAAAAATAGCTAGTTTAAGAGATTCTTCACTTCATTCATTCGCTACGCTTATTCATTTCGTTCAGAATGACAAATTATGAATAATATAAAAGTGTAAACAACGCTCGGAATTCTTACACATTAAAAATCAAACATTGTGGATAAAATAAAACAGCATCATTTTTGGTATTTTGCATGCTTATTCTTCGCGGCGGCAGGCGGCTTTTTGCTGTTTTTCCGTTTTTGTCTGGCAGATACTGCTATTACTTCTGTCTTTGTCACTGTGTGCGGCAATGGAACAAAAGAGACCGGCGAGCAATGCGACGGCGCTGATTTGAACGGGCAAAGTTGCGTGAGTTTAAATTATAGCACTGGAAATTTAACGTGCACGGCTGATTGCGCCTTTAACACGTCTGATTGTGTTAGCGCCGGCGGAGGAGGCACAATGCCTCCGGAGTGGCATAATCCTCCCGGGAAACCTCCCGGAGCTCCTCCGGACGAAAGCGGTTATCGCGTTATAATTAACGATGACGTTAAATATACCAATACTTCAACGGTTGTTTTAACGCTCCTAAGCGGGCAATATACTTACAAGATGGCGATTTCCAATGATCAGAAATTCACCGCCAAAAGTTCGACCGATCAAATACCATTTCAATCTTCGTATTTATGGGATTTGTGCAGGGGCCAAACCAAATGCCACGACGGGGAATACAAGGTTTACGCGAAATTTTATTCTTCGTGGGGAAAAAGCTCGCCGGTTGTTTCAGATAGTATTATTTATCGACAAGAAGCGGCGCCGCTCAAGCCGAGCGGCAAATTGCCGGCGGAAGAATGCGCTGCCGTCTGTAAAAAAATCACTTACGATTTGTATATTGTCAATCCGGACAAAGGCGAGCGGCATATGACCGATAAAAAGTTCGTTCGGACGACAAACCTCGGCGGAGGGAAAACAAGATTAAGATTTGAAGATTCTGGTACGGATTTTGATTACAACGATCTTGTGCTTCAAGTTGACAAAAGCGATTGCAAAAAAGTCAAAGTAAGCTGGATTAGTTCCGACGCCTTGTGGCATCATCAGGTTAGAATAAAGATTTCGTATGATAATGGCGAGGTTGATGATCTTTTGCTTTGGCCCGATTCGCATATTGCCCAAACCGCGCCAAAAGTTTTTGACGCTTTGCCGTTTTTAGATTGCGAAGAGCTGGCCGCGCCGGCAGAAAAAGTGTCGTTTTTAGAAAAACTGCCGGAAATTTTGAAGCCGCTCATGCCTGAATTTTTAAAACCCGCGAAACCCGCGCCGTCCGAAATTAAGCCGTCGGAAGTAAAGCCGCCGGAGGCGATTGCGCCGCGAGTTCAGCCGGAAGTTAAACCGTCAACAGTTCCAGCCGAAGTTAAACCGACGGAAAAAGTTCCGTCAAAAGTAAAACCGTCGGAAGTTCCGCTGACAGAAGCAGAGCCGTCAAAACCGCCGACGGAAAAACCAGCCCCCGAAGAACTAGGTCTCTTGCGAAAGCTCTTGCTGGAAATTTTAAAGATTTGGCTGTTTTTGAAGAATTTGATTATTGGGTAGCGGAGGTCTTCCTGCAAAATTACGAATTTTCATAAAAATTCACTTAAAAAGTCGGTAATTATGGGAGACCCGATCTTCAATAATTTTCGTGATTTTCGTATGGACTGCTTGACATTTCCTTGCCGTTTATGATAGGTTAAAAACGAAGCCACAGAAAGCAGGCCCTCCGATGCGAAATCGGAGCTAAAGCCCCTGAAGGGAGCCCGCCGAGGCAAAGGTCGACCTATCTTTTTTAAGATGGGATAATCTGTGGTTAAAAATCACAGGTTTATTTTTTTATCCGTTTTTCCGTTTACGTTTCGGATTTTGTGCTTCGGATTTCGGATTAAACCCAGTTTATGCCTAAGACAAAAAAACAAAAAGAGCTTTCGGTCCAATCTTTGGACGAAAAGCTCGCAAATAGCAAATCCCTTGTTTTTGCCAATTTTTCCGGCTTAAAAGTAAAAGATGCTACAGTGCTCCGCCGTTTGTGCAAAGCCGAAGGCGCGGTTTATGAGGTTGATAAAAAGACGCTTCTAAAAATCGCCTTTGAAAAAAGCGGCTTCGCCGGCGTTGACATTAAGTCCCTGCCGGGCGCCGTGGCGGTTGTTTATGGTCTTGCCGACGAAATAGCTCCGGCAAGAATTTTGGAGCAGTTTTCAAAAAAGAACGAGGCGGTTAAAATTATCGGCGGCATTTTTGAAAAAAAATTCATCGTCGCCGCCGAAGTTATCGCTTTGGCAAAACTCCCCGGACGCCAGGAGCTTTTGGCAAAACTTGTCGGCGCTATTAACGCTCCGGTTTCCGGCTTCGTTAATGTTTTGGCCGGCAATTTACGGGGGTTTGTCCAGGTTTTAAATGCCATTAAAGATCAAAAGAACGCTTAAGATAAATTTCTTGGTGTGTTATTAAAATCAATTTTTTAGTCGTCATTCTGAGCCTTTCCTACTGTCATTCTGACCCCGCACTTGATGCGGGGGAAGAATCTCTTGAAGAATCTCCGAGATCCTTCCCCCGATGACCATCGGGGGTCAGGATGACAGACGATAATTAGTTGATTATAACTCCAAAATAGTCTTAGCGAAAATTTATGTCAGACGAAAAAAAGGAAGTTCCAGAGAAGTTTAAATCTCTCGTGGAACAGATTGAAAAATTATCAGTTCTTGACCTCGCGGAACTCGTCAAAGTTCTTGAGGACAAGTTCGGCGTTTCCGCCGCGGCTCCGGTTATGGCAATGGCTCAGCAGGGCGGGGGAGCGGCCGCCGCCGCGCCGGTTGAGGAAAAAACCTCATTTGGTATAGAGCTTACCGACGCGGGCGCGACCAAAATCAATGTTATCAAGGTTATCCGCGAAGTCACCCAGATGGGGCTTAAGGATGCCAAAGATTTGGTGGACGGCGCGCCGAAGATGGTAAAAGAAGGCGTGGCCAAAGCCGACGCTGAAAAAATCAAAAAACAGCTTGAGGAAGCCGGCGCCAAGGTCACTTTGAAGTAATTTTGTTCGTAGTAGTTAAAAAAGAACCCGCTCCGATATTTGTCGGAGCGGGTTCTTTTTTGCCTATTAACTCATAGAAGAATCTCCGAAATCCTTCGCTCTGCTCAGGATGACAATAAAAAAAGTCGTCATTTTGACCCTTTCCTACTGTCATTCTGACCCCGCACTTGATGCGGGGGAAGAATCTTTTGGAGAATCTCGCGAAGAATCTCCGAGATCCATCCTTCGTTAGTGCGAGTAATGTTTCATTCAGAAAGATGCGTCGCGATCGCGCCGTAAATTTTATTGCCGACCAAAAAATATAGCTTTTTTTGTTCTTCTAATACCGCGAAATCAATAAGTTCGCCAAAAGCGGTTGAGACGTATTGCGTGGCAAGCTGACCGTCTTTTTTGAATGCCAAAAGCCGTTTTTCAACTTTATCTAGAAGATAGATATGCGAGTCCGAAGCGAAAATTTTCGCCGTATTTTTTAGCGGCGGCACGATATCCTCAAGCCGAAAATCGGTTTTTTCGCCGCGGCTGTATTCGCGTATTTCGCCGGAGGCGGCTAAATAGATATTTGAAGAGACGGAGATTTTCGCGTCATCGTCGATAAAGTTATCTGGATTTTTCAGCCATTCTTGCGGGTTCACAAAACCGGAAGGGGAGGGCGAAAATTTTAGTATATTGCCGTCGCCACTGGTTATATAAAGTTTCTCGTTGTAAAAAGCGAAAGAAGTTATCTCGCGATTGAAATTTTGAAGCGCGATATTTTTGAACGAGCCGTCGGATGTGCTCATTTCAATAAGCCCCGAGCCAACGTAGCTAAAATATAATTTTTCGCCATTGGCGACCCCGACCTTTAACGTTCCATAAATCTTCGGAGTATTTAAATATAATACCCTTCCATCTTGGTTGGCGATGTAGAACTTTGCTTCGCGATCGTTCCACGCGTAAAGTTTTTCGGCAAGATACGCGAGGCCAGCGTATTTAGCGTCTTTTTCTTCGGGAAGTTCGGCGATTAAAAATGGGTTTTCAATCCGGATAACTTTTGTTAATTTTTCCAACTCCGTGTCGATTTCCGCGAATAATTTTTGCTCATCGGCGTTTTCGCGATTAAAGCCTTCGGATAATTTATTTTTAGCGTCAGCCAAAAGCTCTATGGCGGTTTTTTCGTCGCCGAAGCCCAAGCTGTTTAGCGCGGTTTCTTTTTCCGCGCGAATAGCGGCGAGTTTTTGCGCGGTCGCGTTTTTATTTTGGTTGATTTTTTGCCAAACGCCGGCAAAGGAAAAAATCTGCAAAGAACAGACGATAATAACGGCGGAGACGACTAAAAAAACGCGGATTTTAGAGGAGAGAGCGTTAAATTTTCCGAAAGCGCTGGTTTGTTTTATGCCGCGGGCGGCGGAGATCGCCGATATTTTTGATTTTAAAAGCGCGGCCTTGACAAACGCGAAAACGGCGCGAAAAGCATCCGCGCTTTGTTTTGCGAATAAGTACAAAAATCGAAGATTTTTAGCTGACAAAATTTTTTTAAGCGGAGCGATTGAACTGTGGAGCGCGGTTTTTGGACTTGTTGACGCTTGTGGTTCTTTTAAGGAGATAATTAAGGCGGCAAGGTTAGACGAAGGGCGTCGGACGATCAGTTCTTTTTTTAAAATTTCCGCCGAATCTTTGGCGCTTGATTCAGTGAGGATTTGTTTAAGTTCGTTGGTGGTTAAAAGATCGAATATCGTTGGCGATGAGCAAAAGACAATGTCATTTGTGCCGATTTCTCCGCTTATAATCTGATTGAAAATTTTCGCGAGGTTTAGCCGCGCGGAATTGATGCCTGAGACGTTAATCATGGAAAAACGGCCGTTTTCATCTTTGTGAAAAACCGCGGAGCGGATATTGCCGCAGGCGCTTATGATAAGTTCGCGGCCCGAAATTCCGCCGGCCAAAATATTAAATTTACCGCCGGTTGCCGGCAAATGTTTCAGAATAAAAAATTTATACAGCGCGACATTGATGTTTTTCAGCGCCGTTTCAAACTTAGCGTTGAAATTGTCGGTTTCCGTCCGTTCTGCGCCCCCCTGTTCGCGAAAGGTTTTTTTAAATTCGTCGGTTATAATGACGGAAAACGCGTCAATATCAAAATTTACGATATCCGTATTAAGTATCGCGAAAATTCTGCGTGAAACTTCGGTTTTCGCGGCTGGAGAGAGATCGAAAATTCTGCAAAGCCCCTTGTTTCTGCCGCCGATTGAAAGCGCGACCGGAGCAAAAATTATATTGCCTGGCATATAAATCGCAATTTTGACTTTTTAGGTTATATACATTATACTATATTTATATTTTAAGGCCAAACCAGGCATTTTTTATGAAATCGCCGCTTGAACAATTATTTGGTTCAATGGCCCGCGTGAAAATTTTGCGGCTATTTTTAAATTTTGACGCCGACGAAAGCCGATTTTACGTCCGCGAAATTTCAAGAAAGCTGAAGCTGCAGCTGAACAGCGTGCGGCGCGAGCTTGCCGGCCTTGAAGCAATCGGCTTTGTTTCAGGCGGGACAATGGAGCAGAAAAGGAAATTTTACCGCCTGAACAAAGAGTTTCCGCTTTATAAAGAATTAAAATCGCTGTTTTCAAAAGCCGAACTTTTTTTGGAGAATAAATTTATTGATGAGATTAAAAAACTCGGAAAAATAAATTTGATAATCCTCACCGGAAGTTTTGTCGGGCAAAGCGAGATGGCAACGGATATGCTGATTGTCGGCCGGGTTTCAAAAAAAATTCTGGCGAAAAAAATTAAAGAGTTTGAGCAGGAGTTCGGCAAAGAAGTAAATTACACTCTTTTTTCTCCGCAGGAATACAAGTACAGGAGAGATGTCACCGATAAATTTTTATACGGCATTTTGGAAAATAAAAAAATCGTCGCGTTTGATAATTGGGAGCGTTGAATAATTATTCAACGCTCCCAATTTTGAAAAAGAAAAACTATGACAATTTTGATCAATTTAATAAACTCAGCTTTGCCGGCTGTTTTTGTTTTTGATGGCAAACGGGTTTTTTTAGGGAAAAAATTGGGCGAAAAGCGAAAAAGTGGCATCGTGTTTTTTGAAATGCGCCGGATTTTTAAACTTGAAAATTTGCGCCTTAAAGATGTTAAACGGCTCGCGGCTCTTGGCGGCCCGTCGTCATGGAGCGCGCTAAGGGGGGAGCTCGCGATTTTAAACGCGCTCGGCTACGCGTCAAAACTTCCGTGCGCTTTGGCGGAGGAAAAAGATATTGTTGATTTGAATTCCGCGCTGAAGTTGATTAAAAAAAATTGCCGCCGCGGCATTATTCTGCCAGAATACGGCGGCGAGCCGAATATAACGATTCGCAATAATTAATTATGACGTCTAAAACTAAATACCGAATTTTGGAGATAATTCCCGGCGCCTTAATTTGGCTTACTTTTGTTTTGTCAATAATTTTGTCGTTTATCGCGCCGCTTTGGGTGATATATTTTATCATTCTTTTTGATCTCTATTGGCTGTTCAAAGTTGTTTATTATATCATCAATCTTGTCGGTTCATGGAAAAATTACCGGCGCGCGAACGCGATTGATTGGCAAGAAAAAACAGCGGCTCTTCCGGGTCGTGAAAAAATTTATCATCTGATTTTTTTGCCGACTTACAGGGAAGAAGCGGCGATTATCCGCGCGACTCTGGAGAGCATTGTCCGCAACAATTATCCGAAAGATAGGATGATAATCGCGCTTTCCGGCGAGGAGCGGGGCGGAAAAGAGGAATTTTTGGCGCGCGCGGCCGGGCTTGAACGGGAATTCGGCCAATATTTTTTTAAATTTTTGATAATCGTTCATCCGAAAGATTTGCCCGACGAAATTCCGGGCAAGGGCTCAAACGACGTTTATGCCGCCGCCCTCGCGCGCCAAATTATTGATGAGCTCGGCATTCCGTACGAAAACATCGTTGTTTCCACTTTTGATGTTGACACGCGCGTCTCCCCTCAGTATTTTTCGTATCTTACTTATAAATATCTCACCGTGCCGAATCCGACCCGCTGTTCGTATCAGCCGATCGCGTTTTTCAACAACAATATCTGGCAATCTCCGGCAATGGTAAGGATCGCGGCTTTCGGCACCACCTTCTGGCTGATGATGGAGCTTATGCGTCCGGAATATCTTTTCACCTTTTCTTCGCACAGCATGTCGTTTAAGGCGCTTGTTGACGTCGGATATTGGCAGAAAAATATCGTTTCCGAAGATTCACGGATTTTTTTGCAATGCCTCGCGCGCTATAACGGCGATTACCGAGTGGAGCCGATGTATGTCGGCGTAAGCATGAATACGGCGGCGATTGACAGGTACTGGCAGAGCTTAAAAAATCTTTATAAGCAGCAGCGGCGCTGGGCGTGGGGGGTTGAGAATTTTCCGTATATGGTTTCGGAATTTTCAAAGAGGCCGTTGATACCATTTTGGAAAAAGTTTGTTTTTATCTGGAAACAGCTTGAGGGGATGTATTCCTGGGCGACCGCGCCGCTTATAATTTTTATCCTCGGCCGTTTACCCTTTTTTGTCGCGAGCGAAGCGACCAAAAAAATTCTTATTGTCCAAACCGCACCGTTTATTCTGGAATATCTGATGGCCGCGTCGATGGTCGGCATCTTCGCCTCCGCCATCCTTTCGTTTTTCTTTTTGCCGCCGCGCGCGCCGTCGGAACGAGGTCCGAAAATAATCCTCGCGATGATTTTGCAATGGCTGCTTTTGCCGGTTTCGCTTGTCATTTTCGGTTCTCTTCCCGCGATTGACGCGCAAACGCGCCTCATGCTCGGAAAATACCTCGGATTTTGGGTGACGGAAAAGAAAAAAACGAAAAAATAAGATAACCTAAATGCGGTTTGACGCAAAAAAGATATTTTACATTATTTTCGGCATTCTTCTCGCGGAAGCCGCGTCTTTTTTGAGTTATCTCCATCCGGCGCTTCGCCCGTGGAGCTTCGCCGCTGTTTCCGTGTTATTTTTTATTTTGGCGGCGCGGAATTTTCGGCTCGCTTTTTTTGTTTTGCTCGCCGAACTTTTTATCGGTTCCAAGGGTTATCTTTTTTATTTGGAGTTTGAGGGAATCAATCTTTCGGCAAGGATAGCTTTTTTTCTAATTATCCTTGCTGTTTGGTTTGCAGGTGTTTTTGTCGGGCGCTTTGAGGTTAGAAGTTTTTTGAAATCAGGATTTTTTTATCCGTATCTCGCGCTTTTGGCTGTTGTTGCTTTCGGGACGGTTCGCGGAGCATTTTTCGGCAACGCGTTTCAGGATATTTTTTTTGACGCGAACGGTTATTTTTATCTGGCGCTTGCCCCGATTTTTTTCGGGATTCTAAAAACGGAAGAGGGGGGGCGCGAAGTTTTTAATTTTTTGTTCGCCGCGGCAATCTGGGTGAGCGTTAAAACCATTTTTTTGCTTTTTGCGGTTTCATATTTTTCGCCCGAGACGGCGTATAAAATTTATCGCTGGGTTCGGACAACCGGCATCGGCGAAATAACGGCGTGGAGCGGGGGATTTTACCGCGTTTTCATTCAGTCGCAGATTTATGCGGTGTTCGCGCTTTTGGTTTTGGTTTTCGGCAATTTTTCCAAAAAATTTTACTATTTTTGCGGCGCATTATTTTTTAGCGCAATTTTTGTAAGTCTTTCTCGCAGTTTTGAAGTTGGATTGCTGGCGGCGATCATTTTAGGTTTTGTTTTTGTCTTATTAAAGCATCGCTCCGCATTCTTTTTGCTGTTTGTCAGATTGGCGATAGTTGCGGCGATCGGTTTTTTGTTGGTCGGTTTAGTTAATAATGGATTTTTTGGCGCGGCAAGCGGGCGCGCGGCAGAGCTTGGCGGCGGCGCGGCAGTAACGCGCCTCGCGGAACTCGGTCCGCTTTGGGAACAAATTAAAAAAAATCCTGTCTTGGGTTCCGGATTCGGCACAACGCTTGCGTTCAAATCGCTTGACCCGCGGGTTTTGCAATCCAATTCATCGGGTGATTATACGACATACGCTTTTGAGTGGGGGTATTTGGATATTTTGATGAAGCTCGGGATTGTCGGCATCACTATTTACGGATGGTTTATTTGGCGAATTGCCCGCGATTTTTGGCGCAAAAAGGACGGCGATCCGATCTATTTGGGGTTATTTCTTGGCCTAATCGCGCTTTTGGCAATCAATATCTTTAGCCCGTATTTAAATCACCCTCTGGGAATCGGATATTTGATGCTTTTGATGGGATTTTTAAAATCCCCCGATAATGGTTTGACAGAGAAAAATGTGATATAATATCTGTATGATCACAATTGACCTATCATTTTTCAGCGAACTGGCAACGCATTCGCCGTTTTACATTATGGGCGCGCTTTTTATTTACGGGGGATGGATTCCGGTTTTGGTTATCGGCTTATGGGCCGCGAAGATTTTATGGTTAAGATGGCGCCAGCGGTTTTACGCGGCGACTGTAAAATATGTTTTGCTCGCGATTGACATCCCCAAAGAAAATGAGGAGGGCCCAAAAGCGGTGGAGCATATTTTCAGCCAATTGGCGGGCATTTCTTCAGGACTGGATTTTCGGGACAAGTGGTGGTACGGAAAATTTCAGCTTGGATTCTCTTTGGAAATAATTTCCGACGGGGGTTATGTGCAATTTTTAATCCGGACGCCGGAAAAATTCCGCGATTTGGTGGAAGCGGCGTTTTACGCCCAATATCCCGACGCTGAAATTCTTGAGGTGGAGGATTATGCCGCGAAAATTCCGCTTGAATATCCGAACGAAACGCATAATCTTTTCGGAACCGAATTTATCCTTGCCAAACCATCGGCTTATCCTCTCCGAACTTATCCGCAGTTTGAACATTCTTTTTCGCGTCCCGGCACCCAGTTTAAAGATCCCTTGTCCGCGCTTTTGGAACTGATGAGCCGCATTCAAAAAGACGAGCAGTTATGGCTCCAGATTGTCGTTATTCCAACCGGAAGCGATTGGAAAGAGCAGGGCGAGGCGATTGTGGCAAAGTTGCTTGGCCGAAAGCCGGCGGTTAAAGAAACGGTTTGGAGCAAGGCGGGCGAAATGCCTGTTAAATTTATTGAGGGCGTGGCTTATCACGGTTTTGGCCTTGAGCCGGCGCCGCCGCCAAAAGAAGACGCGGCAAAGATCGCCCAGCTTTCTCCGGGCGAACGGCTTGTGGTCGAGGCGGTACAGAACAAACTTTCAAAAATCGGTTTTTTGACCAAATTTCGTTTTGTTTATGTGGCGAAGAAAGAAGCGTTTAACGCCGAGCGGGCGGCATTTATCAAAGCCGCGCTTCAGCAATACGGAAGTCTTTCGTTGAATAGTTTCAAGGGATACGGCCCCGTGGTGCCGCAGACCGATTATTTTTGGCAGAGATGGTTTGCCGAAGCGAAAAAGACGTCGCTTGCAAAAAATTATTCGTTCAGAGATCCGTGTAAAGGCGCGCCTCTTAATATTTTGAATACGGAAGAGTTGGCAACGCTTTATCATTTTCCGGTAGTGGCGGTTAAGGCGCCGCTCCTCAAGAAAACCGAAGCCAAGCGCGCCGAACCGCCGTTCAAACTGCCGGTGCATATCCAGCAATCAGCCAACAGTAATCAGCCAACGGCAGTAAGCGGAGAGCTGAAAGCTGAAAGCCGAGAGCTGGAAGCGGAGAGCTGAAAGCTGAAAGCCGAGAGCTGGAAGCAAATACCGCAATTTTGCATTTTGATTTTTGAATTTTGCATTTTATATGTCGTACAGTCACGATCACGAGCACGAAATAATTCCTTTCGCGTTTGCTAATTTCAGGAATCAGCAGCGCCGTTTTGGCATTAAAACCGACGATCGGCGCCGGCATATGTATATTTTGGGGAAAACCGGCATGGGCAAGACAAACCTGATGGAAAATATGATTATTCGCGACATTCAGGCCGGCCACGGCTGCTGTTACATTGATCCGCACGGCGACACCGCGGAAAAATTGCTGGATTTTATCCCTTCAAGCCGCGTCAACGATGTTGTCTATTTTAACCCATCAGACATGGATTATCCGGTCGGATTCAATGTCTTGGAATATGTTGACGAATCGCACAAGCATCTGGTGGGCGCGGGGCTGATGGGCGTTTTTAAAAAAATCTGGCCGGATGTCTGGTCCGCGAGAATGGAATATATAATGAACAATTGCATCCTGGCGCTTTTGGATTATCCGAACAGCACTCTGATGGGCATTCAGCGGCTTTTGGTGAACAAAGAATATCGGCGCCGGGTGATCGCAAAAATAAAAGACCCTGTGGTTAAAATGTTTTGGACGGAGGAATATGCCGGCTACGAGGACAGGTTCCGCAAAGAGGCGATCGCGCCGATACAAAACAAAGTCGGGCAATTTTTATCAACGGCAGTTATCCGAAACATTGTCGCCCAAGTAAAATCAACGATTGCTCCCCGAAAAATAATGGATGAAGGAAAAATTTTTATTGTCAATTTGGCCAAAGGCAGGATAGGGGAGGACGCGATGCGGCTTTTGGGAGGCATGCTTGTGACCAAAATGCAGCTCGCGGCGATGGAGCGGGTTGATATGCCGGAAGCTGACCGTTTGGATTTTTATCTTTATGTCGACGAGTTTCAGAATTTTGCGACTGAAAGTTTTGCCAATATCCTGTCCGAGGCGCGGAAGTACCGTTTGAATTTGATTGTCGGTCATCAATACATAAACCAGCTTACCACCACTGCCAATACCGTTGTCCGCGACGCAATCTTCGGCAATGTCGGCACTATCATCACGTTCCGTGTCGGCGCGGCTGACGCGGAATTTTTGGAACCGGAGTTTATGCCGCGCTTTACCCAGCAGGATTTGGTCAATTTGAGCAAATATGATATTTATCTGCGGCTGATGATTGACGGCGTGGCTTCGGTTCCGTTTTCCGCGACTGCGCTCCCGCCGATCTCCGAACGCACCGGCAACGCGGACAAGGCGATTCGCGTTTCGCGCGAACGTTACGCCGAATCGCGCGCGACGGTTGAAGACAAAATCGCCCGCTGGTCCGGCGTGATGGAGGAGGAAGATGAAAATCTTGAAGAGGGAAGGCCGGCTTTTCGCGAGTCGTCGGTTAGAGAAGCTGTTGCGCCGTCGCCGCGCGCTTTATCTTCCGAAACGGCTTTTCGCAGGCCGGATCGTTTTTTTGAACGCGAAAAAATCGCGCCGCCAAGACCTCCGCAATTCAGAAATTATGCGCCCCGCATAGAAACGCGCGAAACAAGGACGCCTAATAGGCCGGCGATAAAAGAAACCGAGCTTGTTACTAAAGAGGCTGTGGATAAGTCCGTTTCGCTTAGTGCGCTCAAAACGCCGTCGGGTTTTGAAAAAGCGTCTGAACGCGGCGGGAAAAGGCCGGCAGACATGCAGGCTTCACAAAAAAAAGTACAGCGCGGAGAGGTAGTAAAGTTTTGAGTATTTTGTAATTTTGTATGGATATTCGCAGGGCTTGACAAAAATTATTGCCTTACTCTGTGCTTAACGTGGTATAATATATAATAGCCGTAAAAAAATTAATAAACTATAATTAACATAAAAAGTATGTTCAATTCAGAAAAAATATTAAAAAATTTAACAATGTTTTTTATTTACGCGGCGGCGGCGCTTATCCCGATTTTTTTCCTGCCGTTTACCTCGGAATTTTTGGATTTTAACAAGCAATTTTTACTCTACGCCTTGGTTATCTTGGGCGTGCTTTCTTGGCTTGGGCAATCTATCGTTAAAAAACAGTTTGATGTGCGTTTCAGCGCCGTTGATATCCCAATTGTAATTTTCTGGCTTTTTACGCTTGTTTCTTCGCTGATTTCAAAAGACAGGAATTTGAGTTTTTGGGGGGACTGGTCTTCGCTTAGCTGGGGGTTTGTGCCGCTCACTTTTTACATTTTGTTTTATTATCTCGTAATAAATAATGTAAAAGAGCTCAAACAGTTTAAATTTGTATCATTGCTTTTGGGCGGTACGGCTGTTGTTTCCGCGCTTTACTTTATAAATTGGAGGTTCGGTTTGATTTCCTTGCAAAATTATGCTCCGAGCTGGAATCTTACAAGCGGCCTTACTAGTCTTTATGGCGTTTTTCTCGCTTTGGTGGTTTCTTTGGCTCTTGGTTCGCTTCTTGAAAAAAAGGATAAGATTCTTGGGCTTACAAATATATTTTGGATGATTGCGGGTCTGTTTTCATTGGCGATAGTAGCGATGATCGGATTCAAATCGGTTTGGGCAATTTTGGCTCTTTTAATGTTTTTTCTTCTGGTATTTGCGATTTCGCGCCTTGAGAAGATACAGACATCCTGGGTGACAATTGTGTTTGCTATTTTAGTGGTTTCTTTGTTGCTTACGTTTTTGGGGACGCCAAAATTTATGGTTGCTCCGCTTCCGCTTGAAGTTTCGCTGTCGCCGGGAATTTCGTGGGATATTGTCAGTAGTAATCTCACCTCGAGTATTAAGACGTTTCTCTTTGGTTCTGGGCCGGCGACTTTTGTTTATGATTTTTCCGTATTCCGTCCAGATAGCTTTAATCAAAATTTTGCCTGGTCAACTCGTTTTACCCGTTCTTATAACACAGTTTTGGATATTTTGAGCGGACATGGAATTTTAGGCGCTATTTTCTTTATAGCGGCGCTTCTCGCAATTTTGGGAATTTTGTTTTTTGTCTGGCTTGGAAAGCCAAAAAGTAGCCTCTTGGAGCAATTTATTTCAAGCGAACAGCAGGGACGCAAGAAGGGTCCGGAATGCGATATATCGCAGGATATAAGCGGAGAAGCGGCATCATTATTTACTTTGTTTATCAGTTTTGCTTCCATTTGGGTTGTATCCGCCGTTCTCCTGTTTTTAGTAAGTTTTTCAACTGTCCATTGGTTTATGTTTTTTCTGTCTTTGGGACTGGCGCTTTCCGTCGGAACGCTTTTTGCCAAAATTGGCATTAAGCAATATTCAATTTCGCTCCGGGCCTCGCCACAGTATATGTTGGTGTCATCTTTTTCTTTCGTGCTGGTTATAACCGCGATAGTTGTTTTCGGAACTTATCTGGGCCGTTTCTATCTCGGCGAGCTTACTTATGCCAAAGGTCTGCGTCTTGCGGCAAAACAAGAAACTCTTGATACCGCGATTCAAAAATTTTCGGCAGCGATCGAGCTTAACGCTTCTCGCGCGTCGTATCATTTAACGCTCGCGCAAGCGTATATTACGCGGGGAAATATTGAATATAATAAGTCAGAGCCAAATTTGAATTTAATCACTTCGCTTCTGGCTTCGGCGGTCAACGAAGCAAGAGCGGCGACCGACATTTCGCCGAATAACGTCGCTAATTGGGATTTTTTGGCGACAATGTATTTCAACGCGCGGGCGCTTTCGGCAAACGCCAATACTTTTGCTGTCGCCGCGCTTGAGCGGGCGATCGCGCTTGAAAAAAGCAATCCTACGCTCCGTTTATCGCTTGGCAACGCGAAACTTGCCGCGAAAGATCTAAAAGCGGCTCGTGAGCAATTTGAAGCGGCAACTAAATTAAAACCAGATTATATTTTAGCTTACGTTGATTTAAGCGTGCTTGACGAAATGGAAAATAATGCGGATGAGGCGATTGAACATATGGCGGTGGAGGCGCAACTCGCCCAAAACGATCCAACGTTAATTTTCCAGTTGGGCAGATTGTATTTTAATCGCGGCAAGAGCGACGATAAAAATCGCGCCGAGCAACTATTCGGTCTTTCTTTGCAGATGAGTCCAAATTATTCTGATGCCTTGTGGAGCTTGGGAGTTTTGTATGAACGCCGCGGTAAGACGTCTGACGCTTTGGCGTTGTATAAAAAAGTGGCGGAGTTGAATCCGAATAATCAGGACGTGCAGAAAAAGATCAGGGCGCTCGGTGCGCCGGTGGTTGAAGAACCTGCGTCCGAAGAACCCGCGCCGAAGAAGTAAGCATAAACAAAAATCCCGCCGCTCGTAAGCGGCGGGATTTTTGTTTTATCGGAAAGACACTTTATCGCCAATAATGTCTATTTTTATCGCCTTATCTTCTTTAATTTTTCCTTCAATAATCTGGAGTGATAGGGGATTTAGAATTAAATTTTGGATGACGCGCTTCAGGGGGCGCGCGCCGAAAACCGGGTCAAATCCTTTTTTGGCCAGAAATTTTTTAGCTTTATCGCTTACAAAAATCTTTATATGCCGCGCTCCGAGGCGTTCGGCGACTTTGTCAAGCTGTAGATCGACGATTTTAATAAGTTGATGCTCCGAAAGGGAATGAAAGGTGACAATTTCGTCCACACGGTTTAAAAATTCCGGCTTGAACCGTTCGCGGAGCATTTCGCTTACCCGCTCGCGCATTGCCGCCTCGTCCACTTTTTCATCATTATCCTCTTTAAAGCCCAGATTTCCGCCATGGCTCAAATCCAAAATGACATCGCTGCCGATATTGGAGGTCATAATGATAATCGTGTTTTTAAAATTAACAATTCGGCCTTTGGCGTCGGTGAGCCGTCCGTCATCAAGAATTTGCAGGAGCGCATTGAACACCTCGGGATGCGCTTTTTCGATTTCGTCAAATAAAATCACCGAATAAGGATGACGGCGGACTGTTTCAGTAAGCTGCCCGCCCTCTTCATATCCGACATACCCCGGCGGCGAGCCAAGCATTTTTGAAACCGAATGCTTTTCCATATATTCCGACATATCCAACCGAATCAGTTTATTCTCGTCGTTGAACATCAATTCCGCGAGCGCTTTCGCGAGTTCAGTTTTGCCGACGCCGGTCGGCCCCAAAAAGATAAAGGAGCCGATCGGCCGGGTTTCTTCGGCAATGCCGGCGCGACTGCGCCGCACAGCGTTCGCGACAGCCGAGATCGCTTCGTCTTGGCCGATGACCCGCTTTTGAAGCTCGTCTTCCATGCGCGAAAGTTTTTTAATTTCGCTTTCAAGCATCTTTGAAACCGGAATGCCGGTCCAGCGGGAAACTATCGCCGCGACATCCTCCTCGGTCACTTCTTCCTTGAGCATTCTCTGCTCCCTTTGGACGCTGACCAATTTTTTTTCAAAGGATTTTAAGAGTTTTTCGGTTTCGGGAATCGCGCCGTATCGTATTTCGGCGACTTTTTGCAGGTTGCCGTTCCGTTCGGCGATGTCTGATTCTTGACGAAGCGCCTCCATTTTCTTTTTCAACTCCCTGATTTTAACGATAATTTCTTTTTCGGTTTTCCAACGTATTTCTATTCCGGCTGATTTTTCTTTCAGTTCAGCTAGCTCTTTTTCAATTGCCGTCAGGCGTTCTTTTGATTCGCGGTCGGTTTCTTTGGAAAGCGCCCGTTTTTCGATTTCCAAACGCGTAATTTCGCGTTTTGCCTTATCCAAATCAATCGGCATGGAATCAATTTCCATTCTAAGCGACGAAGCCGCTTCGTCGATCAAATCCACGGCTTTATCCGGCAGGAAGCGGTCGGAAATATAACGATGCGAGAGTTCGGCGGCGGCGACGATCGCCGGGTCGGTGATGCGGACGCCGTGGTGCACTTCGTATTTGTCTTTAATGCCGCGTAAAATGGCGATTGTGTCGCCAACCGAGGGTTCTGAAACTAAAATCGGCTGAAAGCGGCGTTCCAGCGCCGGATCTTTTTCAATGTATTTTTGATATTCTTTGATAGTAGTGGCGCCGATGGCGTGCAATTCTCCGCGCGCCAAAGCGGGTTTTAGGAGATTTGAGGCGTCAATCGCGCCTTCGGCCGCGCCGGCGCCGACAAGAGTATGCAGTTCGTCAATAAAAAGAATAATTTTTCCGGCGGATTCCTCAAGTTCTTTTAAGACCGCTTTCAGTCTTTCTTCAAATTCGCCGCGAAACTTGGTGCCGGCGATTAGTGCTCCCAGATCCAAAGAGATTAGTTCACGCTCGCGCAAATTTTCCGGAACGTCGCCGGAAACAATTCTTTCGGCCAGCCCCTCCACGATCGCTGTTTTACCGGTGCCGGCTTCGCCGATCAAAACGGGGTTGTTTTTAGTGCGGCGCGAGAGCACTTGCATCACGCGGCGAATTTCGTCATCGCGGCCGATGACAGGGTCAAGTTTTTCTTTTCGCGCGAGTTCCGTAAGATTGCGGCTGTATTTTTCAAGCGCTTGGTATTTTGCCTCCGGCTCCGGCGAATCAACCCGTTGCGATCCGCGAATTTCCGCAAGGACCTTAAGAACTCTTTCAATGTCAATTCCAGCGTTATTTAAAAGAACGGAGGCAAACCCCTTGACGTCCAAAATAGCTAAAAATAGATGTTCTGTGGAAATGTACTCGTCTTTCAGCCGTTCCGCTTCTTTTTCGGCTTCGCGGAGCGTTTTGGCCATATCCTGACTAAGATACATTTGCGCCGTTCCGCCGCGGTGTTCAATTTTAGGGAGTGTTTCCAAAAAAGCCAATGTTTCGTTTTTTAACTTACGACAATCGGCGCCGATTTTTTTTATAATCGCGCCGACGATTCCTTCTTCCTGATCCAAAAGAGCGGCAAGGAGATGAATCGGCTCCATCTGATTGTGGCTCAAGTCAAAAACCATGCCTTGCGCGCGCTGCAGCGCCTCCTGCGATTTAGTGGTGAATTTATTGGTCATAAAAATTTGTGGTCATTATGTCGCCCCGATGTCCATCGGGCAATAAAGAAATATGTCCCGATACATCGGGAATCATCTCTTAAAAAATCCGCCCAAATACCCCCGACCAGTCGGGGACCGGGTTTATTTTAGCTTAAAACTATACTTAGCACTCGCCAAAAGCGACTGCTAATCATATTGTAGCAAAATGGAATATTCTGTCAACCCCGTATATCCTTGGTTTCTCTTTTATTTCGTGCTATAATCAAGTTGATGGCGAAGATAATTTTTGCTAAAAGATTATCGGTTTTTGTCTTAAGCTTAACGTTAAGCGGCCTTTTTGCATTTGCCGCTGGAAACATCTTGGCCGAACAATTGATCGAAGAAGCCAATATCCAGCAAATGCGGGATGAAATAAGCCGATTACAACAGGAGATTGAAGGCTATACAAAATCTATTTTAGAAAGCCAAAAAAAAGGGAAGACCTTGCAGAGCGAAATTGCGTTATTTGAAAATAAAATAAAGAAAGCCCAGGCCCAAATAAAAAGCATCGGCGTCGCGATAAAACAGCTTGAGGGTGAAATCAAACAAACTGAAGGGGAAATTAATGAAGCGTCTAAATCGTTGGACGCGAAAAAACAGATTTTAGCGGCAGTTATGAATAAGCTGGACTGTAAAGAGCGGACGCCTTTTTTTGAAGTATTGGCCGCGAACGACAGTTTTTTTGATTTTTTTAACGATCTTTACGCGATGAACGACATCCGCGATGAAATCAAGCGAGTTGTGTTGGAAATTAAAAGCGCGAAACAGAAGCTGGAGAATAGGAAAGCCGATTTGAATGAAAAATATGATGATCAATTTGCCGCGAAAAATTTGCTGGAAATATCCAAACAAACGCTCCAGCGACAAGAGTCGCAGAAAAAGAATTTGTTGCGGGAAACTAAAGGCCTGGAATCAAGATTCCAACAGCTTTTAAGCTTGTCAAAAAAGAATCTGGGTCGATTAAAAAGCGAACTTTCGTTTTTGTTGAAAGCCGGCATTTCCGCGGAGGACGCTCTGAAATACGGACAGGCGGTCGCGAATGGCATCGGCCTTCGGCCGGCATTTCTTTTGGCGATTCTGGAAATTGAATCCCATCTGGGCGCGAATGTGGGCACTGGCACGTATAAAAAGGATATGAATCCGAACCAATGGAGTTATTTTTTAAAAATTACTTCACGGTTGGGCTTAGACCCGGACAAAACTCCTGTTTCCAAAAAACCAAACTACGGCTGGGGCGGAGCAATGGGACCGGCACAATTTCTTCCAGGAACTTGGTTGGGATGGGAACCGAAAATTATCACGCTCACCGGACATCAAACGCCTTCGCCATGGGGCATTGAAGATTCGTTCACCGCGGCGGCATTGAAACTATATAACGACGGCGCTTTGGCAAAAACCACGGCCGGCGAGCTTAAGGCCGCTAAAGCTTATATCAGCGGAAATCCCAATTGCAGCAAAAGCATCTGCAATTATTATGCGAATTTGGCTATTGACAAGGCGGCAGAAATAGAAGAAACTTTAAAAAATAAGTGACACGCGATATTGGATATGAAAAAAACCACCGTCATCTCTATTATTGTAATACTAATTTTAGTGGTTGGTTCGGGTTTATTTTTTAAATTCAACATAAAAAAAACGGCCGCGCCGCTTATATATACTACCTTTACTACCGATGAAGGTTTTGCCGTGGATTATCCAAATTGGCAGAAATTAGAGATAGCAAATCCCAAGGATGGAATGCCGGCCGATTTGGCATTAAAAGAAAATTTAAAAATTCGTCTTTATGTCACGAATGGAGCGGCTGTCGTGCAGATAAGTGAACGCCAATTTGATCCAAAAAAGCCATTTAAGGATATTGCCGCGGAAATGATCAATAATCAAAAAGAAAACGTAAAGGATCTGGTAATTTGGCGAAACGATATTGGCAGCGCTTCGGCTCTGCTTGAAACAAAAAGCACGTTGAATAATATCAAAATGCGCACCGTATCCAAAGCTTTTTATGTTGGAAATGGCAAAGTTTATTCGGTCGCCTTTATTAGCGCCGATGAGTCGTTCAATTTTTTTAAATCAATCGTGGATCATGTAATCTATTCAGCAAAAGTTTGGAGGTAAGTAGTTCTTTTTACAAGGAGGCAGAGAAATGCGCGCGATTTTTATGCTTTTCGCAGTCGTAGCAACGCTGGGCGTCGGAGAAAAAAATATTTCTTTAGCCTTGCCGCCGGTTGGTTTGTACAAAATCGGAAACAGCTGTCCGGCTGTTATGCTTAAAAGCACGTATTGCCGCGAAGGAAAAACGTATCCGCTTAAATTTTTGTCGAATACATGCTGGAATGGCGCGCTCAAAAGGCGCGTTTGGTATGACGGAGAAAATTTCTATTTTTTGGAACTTCTAAATTACGAATCCGAGTCGTCAGGCGGCGAGTTGCGCAAACTTACAACCAGTATTTATTGGATTCAAAAAAATGAGTGCCCGGTTTTGCGGCTAAAAAATGTCTGCAATAATAAAATAGAAACAATTCGCCTTTCCGGCAGGTGTTACGGGGACGCAAATTTTTTTTACTGGGACGGAGAAGATTATTATTTTGGCTGGGTGAAGATTGGGGTCGGCAAAACCGCGCAAAATTAAATCCCCGACGGGGGATTTTTGTTATCCACAGGAGATTCTTGACAAAAATTTTAAAATTGAATTTGACAAAAAAAATTTGTTGTTTTATGTTATTAAATGTTTAACTCATACTTAGTTTCCCCCGCCTGTCATTCTGAGCCTTTCCTACTGTCATTCTGACCCCGCACTTGATGCGGGGGAAGAATCTCTTGAAGAATCTCCGAGATCCTCCGCTCCGCTCAGGATGACTATAAAAAAATCGCTCAGGATGACGAACTGGCAAAAATTTTGAATATAATTACGGGGAAACTAAGTATAAGTTAAATTCTAAATTTTGAAATCCATTGTCTTATTTTTGACAAGCGAGGGGTGGGTCAAGAATAGGGCAAATGATTTTGCGTATGAGTTACGTGTGTCCATTTTGCGGTGATTTAGGCGAAAAAGATATTTGGATGGTCTGCGGACGTTGCGGCGGCGAAGACGTTTCGCCCGAGGATGATACATTTGTGTGCCCGAACTGCGGCATTATTGACGAGGATGAGCTTGGACTTGAATGCAGTGTTTGCGGATCGGGAGAGATAATGAAATAAAAAAACGCTCCGGCGAGGGGCGTTTTAAGATTATGATATATATAGTTGCGACGCCAATCGGAAATCTGGACGACATTTCCAGGCGCGCGCTGGATACATTGCATGCGGTTGATTTTATTTTATCCGAAGACACGCGAGTCACTAAAAAGCTTCTGAATCATTTTAAAATAGAAACGGCGACAATCGGTTACCACGAACATAGCAAGCTTACAAAGATGGATTATATCGCCGAATTGCTCTTGGCCGGAAAAAATTTAGCGCTCGTTTCCGATGCCGGTACTCCGGGAATATCCGATCCGGGAAATCGTTTGATTGAATATCTTTTAAAAAAAATTCCCAATTTGAAAATTTTACCGATTCCCGGGCCAAATGCCGCCGTTTCCGCGCTGTCTGTTTCCGGCTTTCCGACGGATGAGTTTTTATTTTTGGGATTTCCGCCGCATAAAAAGGGGAGAGAGAAATTCTTTAAAGAGATTGCAGAAATGAACCGCACAGTCGTCTTTTATGAATCTCCGCACCGCATTCTAAAAGCGTTGGAGCAAATGGAAAAGTTTTTGCCGCCTAACCGCCGTGTCGTCATCTGCCGCGAACTCACTAAAATGTTTGAAACTATTTAGTGAGTTCGCGGCAGATGACGACACGGCGGTTAGGCGGCAAAAACTTTTCCATTT
>Ga0233422_10000239_pt1 | contig 28845 bp, 21 predicted proteins | sample Watercolumn_Mata_2_FD_182724 | JGI IMG/M metagenome (GOLD analysis project Ga0233422, IMG submission 182724) | Freshwater microbial communities from Lake Matano, South Sulawesi, Indonesia - Watercolumn_Matano_2014_110_MG | ecosystem: Environmental > Aquatic > Freshwater > Lake | place...
CAATACTGATTTTCCGCACCAGGGCTTGAATAACATGACGCCGAGACAGTTTTACCAGAGCTTTGCCAATATTAACAAAGAGCCGGCTCTAACTTAAAATCCCCTTGACTAATGGGGGTCATTACACCAATTCTAGCTCCCAATCTTGAGAAATGGGTAAATTTAACCACGTGCCCTGCCCGATTATCCTGTGGTCATCCACCTTTCTAACTTTCCATATGGCATTTTGAGAATCAAACCAAATTTCATGAGACAAAAGGGATGTGTACAAGCCAAATCTATTGGTTAATTCATTACCTCGATAGTATATTCTCCCCTGCCCATGATCAAAAAATAACTCTAACCCTCCTCTTTTAATCGTAAGAGGCATCTGCAATTCCTTCTTTCTAAGCTTCTGCTCTTGTCTTGCTTCATTAATATATCCATCCATCTTTTCTTTATCCATAAGCTCTATATGCCCTGAAAAGAAATTGTATCTTCCAGGCAAAAATATGGAGTTATCCGCATTCCTTGCTCCAAAAAAACATAACATTCTAACTTTATTCTTGTAGGCATCTGAATATTTTATTACCGGTATATCTTTGCTTGAATCAAGATTTGAAACAAACATAACTCCAGGTAAAATGTCTTTTTCAGCTGCCATTACGCCAATACATCTACTACTCAAATCTTTTAGTACCACGCCTGCCTCTCTATCTTTTTCATCCCTAAACTGTTGTGATTCATCCACGGTAACCCATTTATTATATTTGCCAGGAAGCATTAATCTTGAATTCCATTTTGTGATCTTCATCGCTTTCTGCGTGTCTAATTCTACTTTCCAGCTAAATCCTCCATCGGATAGTACCTTAAACTGCCAAATCTGTATAAGAGGCAAATCCGGCCACCTGCATTTAATTACCATCTCCTCTTTATTTATTTTTTCGACTTGCCAAATAGCCTCCAAGGAAGAATAGTTTTTCCCTTCTATCTCAAAGAAAGTGGCCATGCTATTAGAATCGGTTATTTCCACATTATTATGGTAAATTCTGGCGGTTTTATCACCGAAATTAAAAATCAACCTTAAATGTCCTTTGGCAATAGATATTTCTTTTTGCTGAGACTGTTGCCCGCCGCTTATGTATCCAAGGCTCATTAGCTTTTCCTTCGTAACCGCATCAAGATTGCTACCCGGCGTTACACTCTTTGGCAATACCCTATTATAATAATTGGCTACTTTTTGCCTTAAGCGCATAAACTGCTCTTTTTCTATTCCAGCCAGATTGACTAACTCATCCGGATCATTCTTGAGATTATAAAGTTTATAGTTCACGGGGTCGTATATTAATTTCCAGTTATCCATCCTAAATGATCTATACGATACTTTCATTTCAATATTAGGATTTTGCGAATCATCAAACATTTCACTCAAAATAATCCGCGAAGGATATTTTTTGCCTCTCAAAATCATTGGCAAAAGGCTGATGCCTGAAGCCTTAATCTTCGTCCTTACCCCAAGCAAGTCGAGAATAGTGGGCATAATATCAATATGCGCGACTTGTTGATTAATAATCTTTCCTGCCGGAAGCACTTCATTATACCTAATAATTAGAGGAACTTTTATTAAAGTGTCATATAAATTTACTCCGTGTTGAAAATATATTCCCTGTTCGCCCATATATTCCCCGTGATCAGAAGTAATAACTATAATTGTTTTTTTGTCTAAATCCAATCTTTTGATTTCTTCTAAAATAGCCCCTATTTGCTCGTCGACAAAACTTATCTCACCATCGTATTGAGCAATATAATAATCCACATCGGTTATGTTATTTTCTGCAACTTGCCCTGGAATAACCCCATAGGAATAAAATTCATCATTTTTTCTGTCAGAAATTGGGATATGTTTATTCAACTTATAGAGATTATCATTGAGATATTTCTTATTATAAGGGAAGGGTGGCCTATAGGGCGCATGTGAATCTATGTAATGCAACCACAGAAAAAATGTTTTTCCTTGGTTTTTCTTTAGAAAATCGCTGGCTTTTTTAGTTAATAAGTCTGCGGGTATAAAACCTGCCATATCTAACGAGTCGAATCCTTTTCCTATCCCAACATGCGCCAATGTATGGGCAATAATGGCTCCCGTATAATAACCTTTTTCTTTTAATGTCTGCGCTAAGAGAGGATGATTAATGGAACTATAACTCTGCTGCTCAGTTACTATGCCGTGCTCAAACGGATAAAGCGAAGTCATTATCGACGGTAGAGAAGGAATTGTTTTAGAACCCTGGCTAATCGCCTGTGTAAACATTACTCCCTCTTTAGCCAATTTATCAATATTCGGCGATGTATTTCTTTTATAACCATAGCAACTCAAATGATCGGGCCGCAAGGCATCAATAGTAATGAGTAGAATATTGAGTTGTGAAGCAGGATTAGGATGGTTCAATAGAAAAAAACTGCATATTAAGCTTATAGAAATTATAATAGCTACAATTATCGTATATCTTTTAAGCATCTTTATACTTAAAATAACATTTTATCGTACCTACGTAGTATTGTTAATATTGAAAAAAGCCAATATTGTATGAAAAATATCTCTGATACTCGGCTTGTTTAATTCTATTTTTTTATTAATAAATAATACTCCCGGGACTAAGGATGAATCGATCAAGTGATCGCCGCTCCATTTACGCTTATTATCTTCTATAAGTGAACCCGGAATCCCGCCAAGTGCGGTCTGCCAAGACGCACGGTATCCGGCATTGAATCCTACCAATAAATCAGGCGCATCATTTTGGTAAGGCCCTTTAAATATATCCTCCTGCAAATAAACATCATGAACAACCGCCATGCCGTCTTTAGGGTCTTTTAATTTCTTTAATCCGGAGGCAATAGCTTGTTTTAATGAGGAGGCATCCGACTCCTTTACAATACCACTATTTTCCCTACCGGACTTATTCAGGTATATCCCCCCAAACCCTAAGGCATAAGCTTTGGTTTTGGCCCAATCTATCCCTTCACAAAAACCTTTGCTTTCAGTTACGCCACTTTTTAAGAAAAGATACCCGTTTTCCAAAAGCCAGCGGTTTAAATGAACCGCCCTTCTGAAAGAATTAAATCCATGGTCGGATAAAACAATTAAGGTAGTGCTATTATCTAATTTGGCCATGATTTTGCCAATTATTGAGTCGATTTTCTCGTAATAGTGAAAAATGGTATTTTGGTAAACGGGATCGTTTTCAAAAAGCGGATGGGTTTCGTCTAGATAACGCCAAAACATATGCTGAATTATATCCAAGGTTTCAAAATAAAAGAAAAATACTCCTCTTTTAAATTCACGCATGCCTTCGTTTAAAATGCGTTCATTTTCTTCTATTATCTCGTCCGTTAATTCCAGAAATGCTTTCTCATCCAGCCTATTCTCTGCTAACGCCCAAGTATCATAAGGCATGCCTTGGGTATAATACAGGCCTGTTTTCTTAACTAACTCCTTCGAATATCCCGCAGGATACGAAATAGGCAAAGGCGGAATACGAGGGTCAAAATTTATCGGGCTCATGTAGAGCTCAAATTCAGGGGTAATTGACTTAAGATAGAATCTCGCTATCCCATGTATTTGCTTAAATAAACCTGTTTTAAAGGTTAATTTCTGCCACCCGCTCCATCTTCCTTCTTTGATACTACATTGCTGTCCTTGAAAATAAAGAAAAACCCTTCCTGTATCACGGGTTATATCGATTTTTAGCGGAATTGTGGCCTCAGCGGCAGAGCTGCCTTTGGTTACTTTGGGCCCGGGAATCAGCGAATTAATTATATTATTCCGGACATCTACATTTATAATCCTGCCCCTGCTTTCTGCGTCCTCCTGTGTCAATTGCCTTGTGGTATAAAACAAAAACCTGCCCATAGTGCCAGTGACATCAGGAGTACCCATTCCGGAAAGCATTTTTCCGCATATAGCGTCAGGAGGGAAAGTGTTGGGGCAAAAAAGAATAATGCTGGGAATTTTATTTTTGGAAAGTATCTCCCAGAATGCTTTCCCCTTCCTGCGCAAACTGACCTTTGGCTCACCCGCGGCATTAGAAATCTCATTCAGCGCTAAATAAGGCTGGTAGTCTTCGGAGGAACGCATAACAAAATCGAATATTCCGTGCGAGCCGGGATTTAAGCCTGTAGCAAAACTTGACCAGGCGACTATTGACTCGCTGGGATTTGTGGTCAATAAACGCGAGTAAGTCCCATTTGATTTTAAATTTGCCAAGTTAGGAAGCTTACCCTGTTTAATTAAATTCTCGGTAATATTTGGGTCCATAGCGTCGATACCTAAAATCACTATCTTTTTTTCATTCTGATTTTGCCGCATCAGCATCCTCCAGGCAGTTATTATAATTAACAATATAAAAAAAACCCACCAGTATTTTCGCATGAAATTAAATAATATTCGCCAGAAAAATACAACTATTCCTAACAAACCAATAATTATTCCCCATAAAAATGTTAAATTTTGACCGAACACAAAACCGCTGCCCGGGTCAACATAGTAATTAATCATTTAGCAAATAATACCAACTGCGCAAATTTCATTATCTTTTTCAATAACAAACCTTCCCAGGCTGTTTGATCCAGTAAATTGCTCAGTAATTAATGGCTTATCGGAAGTAATTGAAACCTCCGCAAAATAAGCATCCGTCTTCTTTGCCGTTTCAGTATCATATTGCTTGCCATATGATTCCCATATTCGCTTAATCTTTTTAACACATCCTGAAACTTCTTGATTAAGGCATCTTAATTTTATCTTTTGTCCTTCATTCAAACTAGTAAGGCAGAAAACTTTTGATTTTATTTCTTCAGCTATTTTAGGAATGTCTGAATTAGAAATAATACATCCGCGACTTATGCTTTCCATATTATCCAATACCAGGCCTACGCTTTCAGGGACAGCGGCTTTTGATTTATTTTTATTAAAAGACCTTATTATTTTAATTTTGGATTTTCGATTTGAAGGAAGGATATTTACCGTATCGCCTTTTGTTATTCTCCCGGAAATAATTGGCCCCACGGCTATTGTCTGGCCGCCAATACTATAGATATCCTGCGTGGAGAAACAAAAATGAGTATCAGGCAGCCTGCCGGAATACATATTTAACGCTTCAAGAAGAGATATTCCCTGGTACCATGGCATTTCTTTGCCTCTATCCATCAGATTGCAGCCTTCTTTTGCAGATACCGGAAGACAATATTCAGGCTCTAAGCCTATTCTTTGGAAAAATGCATCTGTGCTTTTTTTTGACTCAAGAAACGCGCTTTCTTTAAAACTAGCCTTGTCTATCTTGTTTAAAACCAGAATAATACTTTGGATTCCCAGAAACTTTAAGATTAAAGCATGGAGCTTAGTTTGTTCTTCTAGCGGATTAAGGATATCCATTACTAATATCGCTATATCGGCATAAGAAGCTCCGCAAAGCATGTTTTTTATTAATACGCGATGACCGGGGGCATCGATAAAAATGAATTTTTTGCCATTCCTAATCTTGCAACATACCTGTGTCGTATCAATAGTTAGCTGATCGCGCCGCTCTTCCTCAAAGCTATCTAACAAATACGCAAATTCAAAATCACGGCCTAATCTACGACAGGAATTTTCAACATCTTTTGTTACTCCATGATGAAGTGAGCCTGACTCGTAAAGCAATCTCCCGATTAGAGTAGACTTTCCTGAATCAACAGCCCCTACTACTACAACTTTCAAATAATTATCCATCTTATTACATATAACCTAACGACCTTAATTTTTGCATCATATACTCTTTTTCTTTATCCTGCGAGCGACCGGATCGTTCCGATATATTTGTAAACTGAATTTCCTTAATAATCTTATTGACATTGTCAGCCGTTGATTCAACCGGCTCACAGCAACACTGGCAGCCTATACTGCGGTACCTCTTGCCATTCCTAGAGAAATAAAGGCTTACCACCGGGATTTTCTCATTCTTTATATACCTCCAAATATCAATTTCCTGCCAGTGCAGCAAAGGATGAATTCTTAAATGCGTATCGCCATCTTGTTTAGTTTTGTAGTATTCCGACCAGACTTCCAACGGCTGATTTTGATAATCCCATTTAAACTCATCATTGCGTAAAGAAAAATAGCGTTCTTTTGCTCTTATAGAATGCTCATCTCTTCTTATACCCACAAGCAGCGCCTTGAAACCGAGTTTAGCTATTGCCTTCCTTAAGGCCTCAGTTTTTAAGGCATTGCAGCAGTCAAACCTGCCCTTCTCTGTAGACATCTTATCTTTTATGGCGTCATCGTTCCTGGCGACAATAAGCTTTAGATTCCATTTCTTTGCGTATTTATCCCTAAAGTCATATATCTCCTTAAATTTAAACCCCGTATCAATATGGACAACGGGAATGGGCAAACATCCCAGGAATGCCTTTCTTGTTAGATGTAAAAGAGTAGTGGAATCTTTTCCCATGCTCCAAAGAATTGCCAGATTATCCCTATATTCCCAATAGACCTCTCTGATAATATAAATGCTTTTTGACTCTAATTCATTGGGCATCGTTAAACTATTCATTGCGCATGCGGGTGACTTTCCTGTAAAAAATATCCAATTCGTTTAACCCTTTAAATATGTAACTATTTGTAAATAACAAATAGAGTATCCTCGGCAGATCGTATAATAAAAAAAGAGAAATCTTCTTCAAACCTTTTATTTCGTCATTTTTTTGCAACAAAAGATACTTGTTTCGCAGGCTAAGATATTGCCTGAATTTTTTATTTACTCCTGAGCTATTACCGCGGTGATAGCAGACGGCTTTTGGATAGTATAATGTTTTGTACCCTCTATTTCTTGCCCTCCAAGCCAGGTCAATATCTTCGACTAAAAAAAAGAAGTTCTCGTCAAAGAATCCGCTTTTCTCTTTTATCCTATCAAGCATGTTCCTTCGGTAAAAAGCGGCCGCAGAACAGGCCGCAAAAACAAATTTTTGTTCCTCAAACTGTCCATTGTCAATTTCTCCTCTGCCGATATCATAGAATCTTCGCAGCCAGGAAAGAAATATGCCTGTAGAATAAATGGTTCTTTTATCATATTGCAAAATTTTCGGCTGTATTATCCCTATATCCGGAGCTAAATTTTCTTTTATTTTATCAAAATTAACCAAAAAGTTTTTTTCGGGAACAGTATCGCAGTCTAAGGTTAAAACCCATTCCCCCCTGGCTATTTCTATGCCTTGGTTCCTGGCCTTTGCCGGCCCAATGTTGTCGTTATTTTTTATCAAGACGACATCCGGATAATCGCGTGAAATTAACTTAACGGTATCATCTGTCGAGCCGTTATCTATAATAATCACTTCTAAACCTCTATTGCTTTGGCCCGCAAAGTAATCTAAACAATGCTTTATAAATTTATCGCTGTTAAATGTCACAATAATTACTGAAATGTCAGCCATCTAATTATATTTTTTTAGAATTTCATACAGCCTTTGCCCTAAAACCTCTAACGAATAGCATTCTTCTGCTGAGTGACGGGCTTTCTCTCCTATATTTTGCCGCAAATCCGCATTTTCAATAAGCAACTCCATTTTGTCGATAAAATCTTCCTTTGTTTTGGCGAGAAATCCGTTTTCCCCGTCTCTAACGATATTTAGCACTTCTCCGATACCTGTGGAAACCGTAGGTATGCCCATTGCCATATATTCAAAAAGCTTGGTCAGGCTCTTTGCCCTATTGAATTTTGTATCACTAGCGACCGGCAGAATCCCTATGTGAATACTGCCAAGGTATTCCGGAACCTTATCCGGGGCAGTCCAGCCCTTAAGCATAATGTGGTTGTCATTATTTCGGCTGACCAGCTTCTTTAAATCGTCTTTATAAATTCCGTCTCCTGTTATCTCAAAATAGATATGAGGATGTTTTTTTCTTAACAAACAAAAGCAATCTGTGGCAAATTTAATGTTTTCGATATATTCTTTGCGATGGAATGTCCCGAGCCAAGAGATCATGATCTTATCCCCGGTTAAAGCTTTTATGGGGGGCTTAAATACCCGGGTGTCTACGCCAGAAGGAATATAATAAATATTTTTGTTAAATTGCAGGAGGAATTCCTGAAGAAACCTGCTCGCGCCTATGCAAAATAAGCTGCGCCTTGCAATATCCCGCATAAAGTAATGCGCTTTCGAAGAAGGATAAAACCCCAAATAATATCTCGGATTTTCCCTCATTTCCCAGTCATCAAGGTCCAGGACTATCTTATTTTTATTAAAAAAACTTGCCAGGTAAGGCGCGAAGGAATGATAGTTAAATCTCTGAAGGCAGAAAATCGTTTCTTTATTCCTGATTAGCTTTCTAAATGCCATATAATTATATTTTATCTTTTCAGATATTCGTAACTGGGATTCTCTGGCTCCGTCTCTTGCCCCTAGGGTATCAGAAAAAGATAAAACTTCAGCATCTATGCCGCGCCTTGAGAGTTCTTTGGCAAAGTTATAACACCTTATTCTTGCCCCGGGTAAATCGTATCCTTCGCGAGTAATAAAGATTACTTTCATGGATTACTGAGTTCCCTCATTGAATATAACCCAGAGACCTTAAGCTATTCTTTTCGTCTTCGGTTAATAATGGACTGGTATAACCTTTTTTAAACTTTGCCTGCAGATAGCTGTCTAATTTATCTTTCAGGAATTTAAATTCACCTTTTTCTTCCAAAGGAAGACTGCTTAACTCGCCAGTGTCATTTTTAAGATTGTACAGATGGTATTCTTTCTTGCCATCCCGGGCGATATAATCTAATTTCCATTCTTTGGTCCTAATGCACTTTTCTATAGCTCCTTCATCAGCTAAAACACACGAGGAAGGATAACTGTCCTTTCCCAAGATTAACGGCAGAAGGCTTACCCCCTCCATCGTTTTAGTCTTATTAATTCCCAAAATATCCATTATGGTAGGCATGATATCGATAGACGCGCTAATCTGCTTTTCAATTACTTTATTTTGCGGGATAATTTTATCGCATCTGATGATCAAGGGGACCCTGATGAGAGGTTCATATAAAAAAACCGCATGATGAAAATACAAATTGTTTTCTCCAAACATCTCTCCATGGTCAGAAGTAATAATTAAAATCGTTTTTTTGTCCAGCCGATACTCTTCTAATGTTTTTAAGATTATTCTGATTTCTTCGTCAACGGTCCTTAATCCTTGGTCATATTTTGCTATATAATAATCTGGGTTCGCTATCCCCCCATGCTGACGCGACAAAGTTTCTGGAATTCCTCCAAAGCCATATAAGTCGTCGGTAGGCGTTACAATAGGCAGGCTTTTTTGTTTATCGTATAAATTGTCACCAATGAATAAATTGTCAAAATGCTTGGAAGAGATATATGGAGAATGGGTATTCATATAATGCAGATAAATGAAAAATGGCCTGTTCATATTCTGATTAATAAACTCTACTGCTTTGTTAGTAATCACCTTCTCCTCAGAGCTAGTGACGAAAAATGAATCAAAGCCTCTTTCGATTCCCTTTATATCATTTATTTTAAATGATAAATTACCGCAAAAAAATGCGGTCTTAAAACCTTGGCTTTTTAAAATCTCGGCTAAGGTGCGCAATTTAGGATTCAATACACATCCCCAACCGGAAACAAGATGAGAATTCGGCATAGCTGAAGTCATTATCGAACTTACAGAGGGAGCGGTATGCGAAGATTGAGCAATCGCCTGAGTAAACAAAGCTCCCTTTTTAGCAATCATATCTATATTGGGACAGGTATTTCTTTTGTAGCCGTAGCAGCTCAAATGATCGTATCTTAATGCATCAAGAGTGATCAAAATGACGTTTAAACGCTTTTGTCTTGCGTGGTTAAAGATAACCAGGGCACAAACTAAACTTACGAATAAGAAAATTACTTTAAGTATTTTATTTATACGCATATTATCAAATTTATTAACGATTAAGCGCTGTTTTGTAAGCGTTTAAAAGAACTTCTGATGACTTTTCCCAGTTATATATATTTTCTGCCCTTATCCTTGCTTCTTTGCCCAGTTTTTCCCTTATGCTTTTATTATAAAGCAAAAATTCGATTTTTTCTGCCAGAGGAACAGATTTTCCCGCTTCAACTAAAATGCCTGCTCCGTTAACCATACTCTCTACCTCGCCGACATTGCTTGCCACTATCGGCTTGCCGCTTGCCAAATACTCTGCAATCTTAAGCGGGCTTTTACAACGCGTGACTAAGTTGTCTTCAAAACAGGCAACCGCGACATTACAAGCGGCAATGTATTCCGGCACATCTTCGCTCTCTACCGTGCCGGTAAAAATAATCTTTTTGTCCAAATTTCTGTCTTTGGCGTATTGTCTTAATTCATGGGCCCTAGCGCCATCACCTACAATCATAAAATTTGCCGCAATTCCTTTATCTAAAATTATTCTGGCGCTATCGATAAATAACCTGACATATTGGCCGCCGTGCAATTGTCCGAGATATAGGATTAAGGGTGAACTTATTCCGTAAACGCTTCTTATCCTCTCTCCTGAAATCCCAGGGTTAAATTTCTGCAAATCCGCCCCTACAGGCACATGGAAAATCCTGTCTTGTTTAATACCCAGACTTAGGCACAAACTGCGCAACTTACCGCTTGAAACAGAAATAGTATCGGCAATTCTGGGGATATTCTTTTCCAAAGTTTTTAAAAATAACCCGATTGCTTTTAGAGGCGGGTCTGCTGATTCATAGTAAATCATCTCTTCCCAATCATCCCAATCATAATGCAAAGGCTTATTTTTAAAGAAACCGCAGATTATAGACGGTAAAGAGGCATAATGAAAACACTTCTGCAGGTGAACTACATCCGCCCAATCAGCCAAACCTAACATCTCCTTGGTATTCCTGAGTATGTTTAAGACCCCCGTTCTTCTGCAAAATGGATAAAGGCCTATTCCTTCTTTTCGAAAACATTCATATTTCCCTTGCCAATCTAAAGGGAAAAATACTATTCTTACTTCGTGTCCTCTTTTTGCAAGGGCTTTGGCAAGGTTAATAATCCGCGTTGTCCACGGCTCAGAAGAAGAATATACCTCGTGCGGATGCACCATCAATATCTTCATTAACTATTCTCCGGGGAATATAGAAATCTTTTTTATTAAGCGGAAAAATTTAAGAAATAAGCTATAAGCAATTACAACCGTAATAAGATAGCATATCTTTGATAAACGCGCTGCTTTCTTATTAAGCTTGTTAAGCTTATTCTCCAAACCAACGATCTTGATCATCAATCTCGCAGTGGGAAACAAGGTAATCTTTCTGTGCATCATTATATTTCTCGTTAAATCATCGCAAATTCTTGAACAACCTGAAAGCCCCTGGATGCCATTGCCTATTATGGAAAAATACAGATCACTTTTATGTAAAGTTTTGGCTTTTCCCCTGAAATCCTGCTGAAGAGAGGAATTCCATATTTCCCTGAAGCTTCTATCATTTATATTGCCGACCGGCAAACGATGTGATTTCAGGCAAGGGTTAACGTTGCCGTCCGCCTTGATTCTAGCAAATAACCATCCTGAATAGCAGGGTGTTTCATCTATTACTTCTTCATCATAGTTTCCTGAAACAGCACCCTTGTACGAAATCCTTCTTATAAATTCTTCAATCCCATAAACAGGCACCTTTTTATTTAACTTCCCGTAATTATTAAGGACTACCTGTATCTGCTCATCATTCAACAGCAGGGTATCTGTCGTATGGGCAACGCTATCCATAACAGAGAAGCTAACCTCGTCGGCTTTTACCCGGCAGGCAAAATCCGTCATTTGGCTAAGCTCATTATAATTTAAGGCATTAATCACGTTGTGAATCCTTACGAGCGGTATTTTTTTTCTTTTCTTTATGCCAGAAAGGTAAATTAACTTACTTCTTATCTCATCGAAGTAACGCTCTTCTTTATTAGGATGCAATAAACGATAGGTCTTCGCAGTCCCCGCCCATAAACTTACTATCAGACGGTCCAATCTCAAATCAACTAATTCTTTAATCGAGTGCTGTGTTGCCAAAGTAAAATTTGTATAAAGCTGACAGTAGATTTTATGCTTCTTTATATACCTGATTATATCCATAAGATGCGGATAGATAAAAGGCTCTCCCCCGCCGGAAACGATGATTTCTCTAACGCCCATATCCTTTAATTCGTCTATGGTTCTTAACACAACCGAACGATCCAAAGAACTGGGATTACTTACTCTATCCGTTTTTCTTACTAGAGGAGAATTACACCAGCAGCAGATACAGTCGTTATTGCAACTATCGGTAAGGTCAATTTGAACCGTTAAGGGCCCCTTAAACGCATACCTTCCGTCACAAATACCTTTTATGATAAAATGATCGTCTATAAGATTGCCGGCTCTTACTTGCTTCCATAGCGATTTAAAAGTACGTTTCAAACCAAATCTCTTAATGTAACCGGTAAAGAATCCTAATGAGGTTTTATTGTCAGCGCGCATTATTTAAAAAAGAGGAATTTTTTCTTAGCCAGCGGCAGAGACATAATCAGCCTGTGCATAGGTTCATTCTGCCACAAGTTATCGCAGTTATAACAACCTGTTTTATTCGAGGCGGAGTTACCGATTACAGAGAAATATGGATGAGATTTTTTTAGATTTTTTGCCCTGTATCTAAAGTCACGGTATTTTCTTGAATTCCAGATCTTCCGGAAACTATCTTTATGGACGTTACCCAACACCATTCTATGCCCCTTGCAGCAGGGCACGACGTCTCCGGTGGTCATGATCCTGGCAAATAACCAGCCCACGTAACAAGGTACCTCTTCTATCCTATCTTCATCATAAGCGCCGCTTGCAGTATTTAATTTTTCTATCCTATGGATGAAACCGTCAAAATCAGGCAACCTGATGCTGCGTCCGCCGGCTAAGCTGTAACGAAAAGAACCGGGATCGTATTGCTGCCTTATAGTATATAAATTTTTAAGTAATTCTTTTTTTTCATCATCACTTAATAGCAGGCCTTCTGTTTTGCCTTTTACAGGGTCCACGGGGACAAACTGAATTTCATCAGCGCCAGTGTCAAAACCGAACTCAAGCATACGGTTTATATCCCTATAATTGATGTTCATAATAACATCATGTATTCTTATTAAAGGGCGCACGATGCCAGTTTCTTTTTTTCGTTTAAAGATGTATCCCAGAGTTTTACTTATTTTCTTGAAAGTCTCTTTTGTCTGATTCGGATGCATAGCCGCGTAAATCTCCGGAGTGCCTGCCCATACGCTTACAGTCAGAGAATCAATCCCCAATGCAAGCAACCTATCAGCCTCATCATTTCCCACGAGGCTAAAATTAGTATTTATATCAATCTGGATATTTGTATCTTTCTCTTTTATGTATTTAACGATTTCAAATATATGGGGGTGCATAAAAGGCTCTCCCCCTCCGACGAGTTTCACCTGCCTTAGGCCTTTCATGGCAATAAGATCATTAAAGATTTCTTTTAATAGCCCCAAAGGGAGGGTAAGCTTCCTTTCCCAGTCAGGCATTGTCTTATCTTCCAATAACGGAGAACGGCACCAGCAGGCGATACAGTTAAAATTGCATAGGTTCGTCAAATCTATATGCAGCACCTGCGGGCCTATAAAAGCCCTTTTTGAATGGATGACTCCGCTAATGAACAATAATTTATCCTTATCGCTAATGTACTTCTTTAATTTTTCCATTTTCTCTTAAAATATTCCCATATTTATCATGCATCTCGGTATTTATCTGGATGTTATCGCATGAGCTCGAGCATCCGAACCCCGCATTGGGATTGTTACCGATAATCTTAAAAAACTTATCGTTCCTGTCTAATTTGAAAGATTTATTCCTGAACAATTGCTCCTTTTTGCCGTTCCAGATTTCTTTAAAAGACTGCTTATATACATTCCCTATGGATATGCGGTGCGCCTTAAGGCAGGGGTTGACGTTGCCGTCAGCTAAAATACGGGCGAAGACCCAACCAACGTAACATGGTCTCCTTGTAATGGTATTGACCTCATATTCACCCCGCAGCGCGCTTTTTGCTGACATCCTTTCCACAAAAGGCATGTACTGTTCGATAAAGGTAACCACTCCACAGTGGCGCCTGTTAAAATCGTCCAGTTTTTGCTTGCCGGATAAAACCTGGCTCAAAACCTCTTTTTTTTGCATTTCGTTAAGCAGTAAAACATCCGTCTTGCCCGGAATGATGTCTACGGGCATGAATTCAAGGGTATTAGCTTTTAATTCCATAGCCAGCTCTATCATATTATTGATGTCCTGATAATTTTTATTAAATATAACGTAATATAAATCTATGTGAGGAAAAGGTATTGGGAAAACCTGATTCTTTTTCTGCCTTTGAGAAATCAAACATTTCAATACCTCTTTTATTTTATAGAATGTTTCCTCCGGCCTATTCGGATGGACAGCGGAATAAACCTTTGCGCTGCCGGCTAAAAGGCTGACATGGATCATATCAATCTTAATGTCCACTATCTCCCTGGCCATCTTCTCATCGATTAAAGTGAAATTGGTATTTATAAAGATTTTCATACCGCATTTCTTGGCAAAGCTTAAGATTACCATGATGTCGGGGTGCATAAACGGCTCTCCTCCCCCGGCAAAGAATAAATTTTTCGTTCCCATTTTTCTTAGCTCTTTCAGAATCCTCTTGATTAAAGCCAAAGGCAACTCATCTGCCTTTTTCTTCTTTGCCTTTTCCGGTAACTCTCCCAAAAGGGGGGAATTATTCCAGCAGCAAATACAATTATTATTGCAGCGATTTGTGACGTCAAATTGCACGGTAGAAGGCCCGGTGAATGCCTGGGAACCGTTAAGGATCCCCTTTAAAACCAGGTCTTTGGTTTTCCAATGGAGTTTGCTGTTTATTATTTTATAAAGTCGACGTATCATATGATAAACCAAGCTTATTTAGTAAATCAATAATTTTTTCAGCCCTTCCTCTTCTTTTCTCATAAGTATTCTTTCCGTCCGCGCTGACCCATTTCTTTGCCCTGATTTTTACATCTGAAGAAAGGACAACGCCGTATTCTTCAGAATTCAGATCCAGTTCGCTATTGCCGTTCACCAGGCAAACGCTGACCGCGCCTATATTCTTGATATATTTACGGTTTATTTCTATTGCTTCCAAAGTTTCCTGGAAATCTTCTTCCGTTTCTCCGGGAAACCCGACTATAATATTAATAAGCGCCGCAATTCCAGCTTTGTTAGTATCTTTTAATACCTTTTCCACAATCTCCTTGGTAAATATTTTGCCCATGCGCTTGAGCACGTTATTGGAAAAACTTTCCACCCCGTATATTAAACAACTGCAGCCGCTTTCTCTTAACTTACATAATAATTTATAATTCATTTCTTTACGGGCAATAGCCTGGGAATCCCAATTAATCTTCAGCTTTGAAGTAATTAACATGTCGCACAGCGAATTAAGCTCTGACATTTTTCCATTACAAAGTAAATCTTTAAAAGCAAATACATTTATACGGTTATTATCTATATGGTATTTAATTTCATTAAAGATATTCTGCGCGCTGCGAAAACGGTATGGCTTGCAAAAAGACCAATCGTTGCAAAAAGCGCAATGCCCTATACAACCCCTGCTTGAGAATAAAGGCAAAATAGGATATTTGTATAGTGACAGATCGAACTCATTAAACGTAGGCCAGGCAATAGCATCCATGTCCGCTATCGGAACGCTGGGCACATATTCAAAAAAGTTGTCCTTTGTAAAGATTGCTCCCGGCACTATTCTGCTCTTACTCTTTCCTTCAAATACCCTTATCACTTCTGGCAGGACTTTCTCGCCCTCTCCGACTACAAAGGCATCAATAAGCTCTGTCGGGAAAAGGCTGCGCATATGTCCATCGCAACAACCCCACCCGCCTACAATAATTTTAGTTTCTTCACATTTTTGCTTGATCATGCTGATTAACTCTCTGCAAAAATTAATTCCGGTAAAGCTGGTTGACAGGCCTATATATTTAAATTTCTTTTCTCTCAACGTCAGGCTGATAATATTTTCGGTACTTGCTTTAAGCCTTGACCAGGTGTCCTTAAATAAATCTCCGTCGGCCCACCAATCAAAGCTCTTCTGTTCCCATAAAAATCCGGAAGCCTGGGCAGCCGAATTGTAGAGAATGATATTTAAATCCAAAACCGATGTTTTATATCCTGCTTTTTTTAAATTGCTGGCTAGATACGCTATTCCTAAAGGGGGCATTGCCACATCCCACGGAGGGCATTGAATAAGCAACATATCAACCGCGGACTCCTTTAGCTTCTTCAAATCAGCCCGCATCTCTTTATTTTTGAGGGAAACGGACAAATCCGTCTCCTTAAGCGATTTATTTTTTTTAAACAGGATGAATTCAAGATAATTCAGCGTCTTAGTCCTAGCGAAACCCAAGCCTTTTGTCTTTGCGTAATAAAAGAATCTCTTTAAATCGCCTAAAAAGCCCCTTTTCTTCCTTATATGCTCAAACCAGACCTTATAAGCATGCAGCTTGGCAATTTCTAAATCTAACGGCTCTAACCTTCGCGTCTTGACCACGCTCTTTAGGTTCCCGTCGTAAGAAGCGTGGTCATTAGAAACAATTAAGCCTTTTTCTCTAAGGGTATCATAATATTTTGTGCCGGGAAAAGGCGTAGCTATGGAAAACTGCACCGAAAAAGGATCTACCATCTTTGCCCATTGGATTGTTTGCTCAACCGTCTCTCTGGTCTCTCCGGGGAGCCCGAAAGTAAAAGTAAGATGCGTCTTTATCCCCATTTTCTTCGTAAGCCTGATCATTTTCTCTGCTTTTTTCAAATCCATGCCTTTATCTATCCCGTCCACCAACTCCTGCACCGCTGATTCAACCCCGTATTTTACAGAATAAAGACCGGCGTCTTTAAGATTTTTTAACAATTCTTCATCCATTAAGTCCGGCCGCGCCATTATTCCCCATTGGACTTTGTTTAACCCCTTCTTTTTTATTTCTCTGCAAATAGCCAGAATCCTTTCCTTGCCTATGTTAAAAGTATCATCGTCGAAATATACCGATTTAAAACCCTTTACTTTAACCAGGTATTCCATCTCGCTGACAACGCTGGCGACATCCCTTACCCGGTAATGACATCCCTGGTAGACAACCTGCGGCCAAAGACAAAATTGGCAGCCAAACGGACAGCCGCGACTGGCGACCATCTGGACATTAGGCACCAGCATTTCTCCCGGGGCATCCGAATATCTACATATGGGCAAAGTTTCTCTGTGCGGCCAGGGTAAAAGATTTATATCGAATGGCTCTCTTTTCGGCGTTTTGACTACCGTATTAGCTTCCCTGTAGATTAATCCTTTAACCTCTGATAAATTTCTTTTTTCTCCTAAGCATTGCATCAACTCCAATAAGCTAAATTCGTATTCTCCATAGAGGACAAAATTAATAAAAGGATGCTCTTCCATAAATTGAGGATTATAAATTTCATGATTCGGCCCGCAGAGAATTATCCTTATCCCCATATCGGATATTTTCTCCAATAATCTCAAATCTTCGCAAAAAGAAGGAATTGACGTTTCGCTGACCAGATAATCATAATTATTTTCCGATAGGCTTCCCAAAAACTTATCTTCGGTCATTTGATCGGCAATTGCATCTATCAAATCGGCTTCAATCGAATGCTTTTTTAACAATGCTGTTGCGTAAGCTAAAAAGAACGGGAAAGGCAAATAATCTCTTTCGGTTTCATTTTTTATGTGCGGCCAACGGGAACCGGCTCTCACCCCCCACATACCGTCTCTCTGCCAGGGCAAGTTTGCCAAAAGAATCTTTGCAGGACGAGGCAGAGGCTTATTTATATTCTTCTTTATAGCGCTGCCAAGAACACTTTCTTTTATTTTATCGATCTTATCATCCAGCAAAGAATCTTCTTCAAACAGAAAGATTTTGCCTGAGAATAACTTGTAGACCCCCGGGTGGCATTTATCTTTTGCTTTAAATTGTGTATGCCTGAATCCTATGGCGTGAGATTTATCGTTTAAGGGGGAATTTCTGACAAAGGGGAGCAAATCTTTATCACCCGGTTCAATCGCCAGGGAAGCTAACTTCACGTCTTCAATCGGAAACCTTACGCCCAATAAAAACACCGGGCTGTTTCCAAGATACATATCACGCCATGATCCCCCGAAAGCCGGAAAATCATGCTCATGATAATCGTTAAACCAGGTCTTATAGCGGTAATCGAGAAGACTAAAGATACAGATTTCATCGATACTAATGGCCTTTCTTATCCTTAACTTAACCTGCCAGGATATCTGAAGGCTATCCTCTATGGTCAATTTCCAGAATTGTTCCAGGCCTAACTTCGGGATACCCAGTTTTATATCAATAAAATCTGTCCCGCTTTTTAAGATTTGCCAACGCGCGTTTGAAGAATTAATCCAATTCCCCAGATTATTTATAGCCACATTTAAACCGGGGAATTTTGTGATCTGCTTATTATCGCAAAATATGTTTATGCCGCTTTCGCAACAAATGACCTTAATTTTTCCTTTAGTTATGACTCTTTCCGGCTTTCTCCTTAAACCCGCAGTTTTTTTATTTGTAATAAAGATAAGGTATTTAAAGGCCTTAAGAAAGGCATGCAATAATCCTCCCGATTTAAGATGCTGCTTAAACTTTTGATAATTATTTTTATCCATCGATTTGTATCAAACCTTCAAAAAAAGCCGATTTAGCCGGAGTTACGTTATTAAATTTTGTTTTCTGATATTGGATCAATCTTGCGCAATAGAGATAATCGGTATTTTCTATTATGCCCCTGAAGCTTTCATTATCCAGTATGGATTTGAATAATACATAAGGCAGATTTCCTCTTGCCTCTATGCCTTTGGGACCGGCCGGCCCATACCAGAATCTGAAAGGTAAAATATCGTAATCAGCCGTATATTCATCCATAAATTTCCCTGAGTTTACCTCCGGGATTGACCAGTCTTTATAATCTTTGGAAAGCATAAGGTTTGCCTGCGCCAGTTCCAAATTAAGCTCGCCAAAGACCTCCATATCTATCTTCCAAATAATAGTTTTTTTATCCGCCAGCTCAAACTGCCATGTTTGAGAAACCGGTATATTGGGCCAATGTCCGCAAACCACAATCCTATCATTATCTTTACTGCATACATCCCAGATTGCCTGATAAGAATCAAGCCAAAAGCCAGAAGACCGTAATGATGTAAATACGCTTAATCCGGAAGTTAATTCCTTTTCTTTAAAAAATAACCTGGCCCTGCCTTGATCAAATACAAGCTCCAGATGATCTTTATTTAAAGATAGATCCCTTACGGGAAGGTTTTGTTGTTCAAATCTTATATCTTTACCAAAGGCGACCTTTCCTTCAAAGATAGTATATTTTCCCGGATTTAAACTCTGGCCTTGTTTTGGTATTATTGATGAATAATTGACGCTGGAATACTCCTGTTCCTGGAGCTTGCGCTTAAAAATGCTCATGATATGCCTTTTAATTCCGGAGGTCAGGCCGAAAAATAATCGGCAGGAACTATCGTCTTTTGATTTTAGGATAATCCTATTAGTCTTGCAATCTTTTAACCTTATAGGAGCAATATCATTGACGTATTGGTTTACAACGAAGATGCCTTCCTCGCTGTCGGACTGCCAGCCTTCAAATAAGTCGCTAAGCTCTAATATTAAATCCTGATTTGTAATAACCAAGCCGTCGCGAATTTGCATCTCTATTTTAAAATTTAATTCATTATGTTCGTTAGCAGATATTGTCCAACACATCACTAAATTTATAGACGGGTAATTTACGGTTAACTTTAACTCTTGCGCGGAAATCCTTTTTATTTCCCAGTCTCCGTCATAGGGATAGAACCACTTTTTTTGTGTAAAGAATACATTATACAGCCCTTTGCCCTTACTTATCTCTTTGTTGTTTACCAAAATCTTAAATGATTTTGTTTCTTCATCAGCAAACAAGGTAAGGGCTCCGGAAGTAAGATTACGTTCAGTCATAATCCTTGCCCGTTCCCTCTGCTGTTTTAAGAAAAAGTTTTTCTTTTTTTCGTCCACAAAATTGTTAAAATTACCATTGGATTGGAACAGCCTGATATTCACACAAATAAAATCATTGCTCAAGGCGCCGGCTTGAATAACCCGGGAATCCTTTTCGTACCCAGAATTAAACGCCTTTATTCTGCTGTTTTCGCTCGACACTTCAAAAACAAGAGCCGGGGATTTATTATTTTCTAAATCTTGCGTTACGCCTAATGTGCCTTCCGGGATATGATTTAACTCTAAGTCTTGCCAGTTTATTTTATGGGCAAAATCAGGAAAACTTCCATTTTCGTTCAAACTAACCCATTTGTTGTAGTTAGAAGGCAAGATAAAGTTTAAATTTGGATCTTTTACGGGTTGGCCTTTGGTCTCAACAAGCCATTCCAGACAGCAATCCTCCAGCCTAAGCTGCCATACCTGGCATAAAATACCTTCGCAAGTCAGGCCTTCAGCAATAATCCTATCGGCTAAAATGCTTTTTATCCGCCAGGTCAAGTTAAAAGAAGACACCCGGCTATTAATCGCGTTGTCGAAAAAAGAGAAATAGCCTCCTTCGTCTTTTGTTATAAAATCGTTATTGTAAAAAAGCGAGAGCCTTCCGTTGTTAAATACTACCCTTAAACCTTCTTTTTCTAATATAGCAATGCCGTTTTTGTCGCCTACCGTGTCCAGATAATAGGGGATAACCATAGAAGCAGTGCCGGTTTTTTTTATGTTTCCCTTATCTAAAAGAATCACTCTATCGCAGAGCTTGTTTATCATGTGCATATCATGGCTTACTATGGTAATGGTCTTGCCGGAACCCTTTAGCTCGAATATTTTCTTTATGCAATTACGCTGCGCTTCTTCATCTCCTACAGCTAAAACATCATCAATCAAAAGTATATCCGGATCTACGTATATCGCTAAGGCAAATGCGAGCCTTGTATACATACCTTGCGAGTAACATTTCATAGGGGCATCAATAAACTTACCCAGCCCGGAAAATTCAACTATATCGAGTATCTTCTTCTCCAGTATCTCATCATCGGAAATACCGTATATCCTGGAATTAATGACGATATTTTCTCTTCCTGTGAATTCCGGATTAAAACCAGCTCCCAACTCCATTAAAGTGGATACCCTGCCGGCAACCTTGACCTCTCCCCGGTCAGGCATCAGCATACCCGCTATCAATTTCAGTAAAGTAGTTTTTCCTGCACCATTTTGACCTATTATGCCCACTACCTCGCCCTTTTGGACGCTAAAATTTATATCTTTAAGGGCCCAGAGCTCTTCCCAGATAGTCTTTCCGTTGATAGAATATTTTAACCGGTATTTTTCCCAGATATCAGTGAATTCTATTGCATTCATATTCTTTTTAATAAACCCGGTTCACATTTAAAGAATACGGTTAACCCTATAATAACAGAGATAAGCGAGCCGGCAAAAATCAACAGCATCTGCGGCATTGAAGGAGAAGCGCTTTTGAATAAAATATTTTGATAAGCATTGATGTAGTATGTCATGGGGTTAGAAAGACAGACCCACTGAAAACGCTTATCAACCATTTCCAATGAATAAAATACTGGCGTAATCCAAAACCAGAACATAAAGATAATAGACAAAAACTGCTTTAAGTCGCGTAAGTATACGCCTAAGCTAGAACAAAAAAGCCCCAACCCAAGGGTAAAAATAAAATGGAGTATGATTAGAATGAATAATAAAGGAAGAAGCAGAATTATTTTAGGATTTAGAGCGATAAAAACCGGCAATAATATTATAAGTCCGATACAGAAATTAAAAAGATTGGCTAAAACTGAGGAAACGGGGATGAACTCCCGGGGGAAAATGCCCTGCTGCAAAATGGATGAATTGACGATAAAGGCGTCTGTCGCTTCCGATAAAGCATTGTTGAAAAAAAACCAGGGCAGGATTCCGGCAAGCACAAATAAAGTATAATTCTGTATGCCTATTTTAAAAACACTGACGAAAACAAAATTAATACTCACAGCCAAGATTACCGGAGTAATAACAGCCCACCAGATGCCAAATTTAGAGCCGGCGTATTTTTCTTTAAGCTGCTTTAAAGACATATCGTAAAGGACGCCGCGCTGCGTATAAGCTTTATTTAGTCTTTCTCTTAACATTCTCAGGCAATAAATACCCGGTTCAAATGCTTGCAACTATTTTTAAAAGAGTAAATAATCCTAAAATTATTATCAAAATACCGATGTATTTCTTTAATTTACCCAGATTGGCATTCTTCACGGTAATGGCTGCCAAAGGAACAGCGGGCGTGGCGCTAATGACTAATATAGCTATCAGTTTCCAATCCAGCTGCCTGCCCATAAGTAGATAAACCGCAAACCCGACGACACAAGTGACTGCTTCCGCAAAGGCCGTAATTCCGACGGCATTTTTTGGGGTAACGCCGGAAAGTATCTGCCCTCCCATGACCAACGGGCCGTATCCGCCGCCGACCATCCCTTTGTTAAAAGCTGCCAGAAAACTTATTCCTATGATTTTACGCCATGAAAAATGCACAGCCTTGTTTATACTGATCAGGATCAAGAAGCCCATACTTGTTACTAATAATCCTATATACAGCGTTAATATCCACTTTGGGATTTTAAGCGCCACAATAACGGATATAATCACCCCCACTGAACTTATCAGCCCAAGTATAAGGGCTATTTTAAAATCTTTGGCATTAATCTTTAAATTTACATTACAGCAATTATGATGAGATATGCAGGCTGCAATATCCGTTACAAGTTGAGAGACAAGGATTGCCGGCACAACTTTTAACGGGGAGTATCCCAGCATAATAAGGATAGGGGACAATGCTGTCCCATAACCCATGCCTAAACCTGAATCCAAATATTCGCTTATAAAAGCAACAGCCCCTACCAAGAGAAACATTCCTACCTCATTTTCATTAAAATTCTTTTATTTTAAGTACCCCTTTGAATAACTTTCTGTAATAATTTTCGTCCTGTCCCATTGATTTCAGCCAGGCAAAGAGTTTCTGCTCAAGTTCATACGCCGGCCTTTTTTCCTTTTCAATCAAGTTGTCTGTTTCTCCCGGGTCTTTTTTTAAATCGTACAATTCCCGGGTTTCTGTATCCATCGAATAGATGAATTTAAGGCCTTCGGGGGTCCTGATGGACCTTTTATGTGCATAAAAGCGGTAGTCTGTTTCGCTATATGCCGTCAAATCCATATGTTTACCCTGCATCAAAGGAATAAGGCTTACCCCCTGCATCTGTTTCTTCGCTTTTTCAGGAGTTTCCGCTCCCACTAAATCCAAAAGCGTCGGCATAACATCTATAGCCCTTACCTCATCGCTAACAGCCACATTGCTTTTTGCCTTAGGAAACCAGATTATTAGGGGAACATGAATAAGCTCTTCGTACAAGCTAAAACCATGGTCAAACCTCTTATGTTCATAAATTTCGGTCCCGTGGTCGGAAAAAAGTACGATAATTGTCTTATCCAACGCTCCCATCTTCTTTAATTCTTCGATAAAAAGCCTAAAACGTTCATCCACATCCCTGATCTTTTCATCGTAAAGGGCTCTCCAAAAACGCACGTCTTCTGACGTTAAAGGAACGGGCCCTTTCTGCAAACCCTCTTCCCGGATGGCAGCCTGTTCTTCTTTACCGCCCTTAAGCGGCCCCTTATAAGGAGGATCCACAAACACCCTCGTAAACCCGCCGCGCGGGTCATATTGGCCGTGGACATCATAACCGTGCAAAAACATAAAAAATTTTTTTGTATGGTTTTTCTTTAGCCACTCCAAGGCCGCGGGGATACTTGTATCCATGCCTGCAAATTTTGGGCCTTCAAAATATTCATCGAAACCCTGCGCGAACCCGAAAGCGGCCCCTACTCCGGCGTCTCCCGTGAACCCCCCAGTTACGTAACCATTATCCTTGAATACCTGCGCTAAAGTAACCACATCCGGCGAAAGTTTCTTGAGATTTGACAGTACTTTTTCATCTTTGGTGTAAGTTGAATATTTATTAACAATCCTGTGCTGGGATGGATACAAAGAAGTGAAATAACTCATCGTAGAGGGCACCGTCCAACTCGATTGGGCATAAGCGCTCTTAAATAAAAAACCTTCCCTTGCAAACTGATCAATAGTAGGCGTAGTTCTTCTAACATAACCCAAGCAACTGACATGGGCCGCCTGGAGCGCATCGAAGGAAACAAGGATAACATTATATCCTCTAAAAGCACCGGGACTGATTTCATTACTGCTACCGGCAGCCCAAAGAATGCCGCCTGCGAAAAATAAAATCAGGATAAAAATCATAAAGAAGCAAACTTTTAATCTACTCATTTACCACTCTCTTTCTAGCGCTTACAATAACCATTTTCATCGAATCAAAAATATCGTCTTTTTCAAACTTAACCCGGTGTATTCTTTTAAAATCCTCTGAAGCATTCCTGTATGCCTGCTTAATTTGCTCTTTCGCATTTTTACTGATAGCTGCGTTATCAATCCACTGGTTGACTGATTCTCTTGAAATATACTCAAAAGATTCTATATCTCTAAAAGCATTATTTCTTAACAAACACGGGATGTCATCGGGTAAGAAAAAGTTTTTCCTAGCAGGATTACGAAGCCTCTGGATAAGAAAAGACTCATCTTTGTCTTTTTCGCCGTATGCTGCCAGATGACACAATATCGCTCGTCCACCAGGTTTTAAAACTCTGTGAATTTCTTCTAAGACAGCCTCCATATTCATAAACTGTAGTCCCTGCCGGCATACGCAGACGCTAAAAACATTATCCTTAAACGGCATGCTTTCCGCCGGCGTCAAGACAATTTGATCCGCGCATCCCTTAGCCTGCATAACCATCTTACCACAAATATCCACGCCCACCACATGCTTAACGCGGCTACGGAAAGCCTGCGCGATCTTGCCGGTGCCGGTGCCGATATCTAAAACACAATCCCCTCTTCCCGCACCAGCCAAATCCATTATCTTCCTGATAAGGACTTTATCATCTACCCATCTGGCTGAAGAATTATATTTTTCTGCCCTCTTTATAAAATGTTCTGTTGCGTCACACAAAACAATGCTCTCTCTTTAGTGATGCTCCAAATCTGATGAAAATAATCCCTCAACGTCTCTTCCTTTAAATCGGTAAGGTTAATGATTTCATCATCGTAATCGCTTACCTTCCTGGCTGAAAGCATTTTTAAAAATTCGACAACGTCTTTTATCTTGCCGGATTGGACCGCATATTTATACAAACTGGTTCCAGGAAAAGGAACGAGATATTTAACCAACGGCAAAAAGGTGCCTTGTTTGATAAAATCGAGCATGCCCTTTAATGAACTTTCTGTTTCTCCGTAAAGCCCCACTATAAAAAGCCCCCTAATAACCAGTCCGGCGTTTTCTGCTGTTTTGACCGCATTATTGATTTCTTCAATTTTTATATTCTTCCTATTTTTGTCCAGGACATCCTGGCAATAGGACTCAATGCCAAACCATATGCCCTGGCAGCCGGTCTCCTTCAACACAGAAACTAACTCCTTGCTTACTTTTTGGACGCGGGCAAAACAGTGATACCGGACATCATATTTTTTTAAGATCTTGCATACTTCTATCGCCCGTTTCTCAATAACGTTAAACGTAAGGTCATTGAGCCATGTGTAATTAAAATTCGTCTTTTCCTTAAGACAGGCGACTTCCTCTTCAAACCTCTCCAGGCTTTTTAACCGTAAGGCCGGAATTGTTTTAAAACAAAATGAGCATTCTTGAGGGCATCCTCTCATTGATGAAATCAAGATCTGCCCGTTTTTAACAATGCTGTCATAATTAGGCCAGATAGTATAATCCAGAATAGGCAAGTGATCCAGGTTCCTGATTTGCGGTCTTGCGGGATTAATGCGCACACGGCCATTGTCTCTATACGCCATTCCTTTTATTCCGTTAAAATCGTGCCCATTCTTTGTAAAATATTTCTCAAGAAATTCAATAAGTGTGAGCTCGGCCTCACCTAGGATAGCGCAATCAGCAGAAGTATTACCTAAGACTATTTCAGGCAATGAAGTTACCAGCGGCCCACCCAAGAAAATCAATTTTCCCGGGTAGCGTTTTTTTATTAATGCAGTGGTTTCCCGAAGAAAAATAAATGAATCGCAATATGTAGCGATACCGATAATATCTGCATCTTTTACCCCGTCGGTTATTACTTGGTTAATATCCTGTTTTAATCGGCAATCGATAACCTTTAACCGATACCCCATCTTCCTTATTAGAGTTGCTAGGTACGTAACGCCTTCAAAAGGACCGGTTACTAAGAATTCTCTGCCTAGCGTGGGAACCTGAGGCGAAGGAGGTACAATCAGAGAAACAGTTTTGTCTTTTGGCTCACGACTAGAGGAAGAAGAAACTCTTTGCAAAGTCTCTTCGTAGGGATCTATCTCAACAGAATAATTATATTCGTATTTTGGTAACTTATACACTCTGGTTTCTCAAACAAAAAATAGCCTGCCATTTTATTTTACGGCAGATGAGTCAAGAATCTTAAAACTCTCGGCAATCTTTTCAAAAATCGGCTTATAGTTTTCGTATTCATCGCTGAAAGAGGTCATATTCATCCAAAAACCGTTATCAGTTCCTAAAAAAATATAATTTTCGATAATCGCATGTTTATTCTCAGGAAAATCACCGACAGCTTCACTAATAAACTTTACCACCTTTGTATTATCTATAGTAATAACCGACGGTTTTTGAATAAAACTGCCTCCTCCAGCGGCCATATTCGCCGCAAGATCATCTGCAGAATTTTGTGCTTTAGGTTGGGAAAATACCACACCTACATCCGGGAAACCATACTTATTTCTGGCAGCCAAGTGGCAAACCCTAGTTAACTCCGACCCATCCGGCGTTACAGACAATTTAATAATCTTGTCATCAATAAGCCAATCAGAGGGTTTCTTCAAAGAAAAGCCATACTCAGTATTGGTATATAAAACAAAGACATTTTCCGAAGAAACGCTTGGCTTTGGGATTTCTCCTGGCTTAATAGCTGATTCTGCCTTAAGATCCTCTTTTAATAACTTATTCCCGTCAATTGTTTTAATATCATCGAAGAAATATGTTAACTGCGCTCCCTCAAAGTCTATCTTTATATACTTGTCCGTTTTCTCAATTACCTTCCCTTCTATTTCCTGTCCAGATTTAAGAATAATGGTTTCGGCAAAAGATAAAGCTGGAAAGGATAAACTCGCCAATAACAGTAAAATTATTAATCTTTCTTTCCCCATTTTGCCTCCTTCCTGATTAGAAGTACCTGCGTAATAATAATATTATAATCAATGAGTTGCTGTTATGCAACTTGTTTATAAGAACGCTTTGCAACCGGTCCGCCGTGTCATTGTGCGTCGCGCACGGGACGCATAGAAAAAGGAACAGTCTTATCAAGATTAACCATGAGGCCGCAGCTAAAATCTATCAGCCAGGCGCCGGACGTATAGCAGGCCGAGGTAGTGCTAGACCAAAAGAGCAGAGACTGGCTGGTAAAGTAAGCAGTATTAATAGTTGGGTTATGTGCCCCATAGTCAACAATGGAAACAAGCTCTTTGATATTAGGCAGACGCCAGTCGCCATAGCCGGCAAATTTTAAGTTTTTGCAGGCAGCGATGGCGTCATCCCATGTGTATGTGCCTCCTACCCCGGCTGAAGCGGGGTTGGCCACCCACATAAGGCCAGTGGCGTTGTCAGTGATAGTGCCGTCACCGTTATTGATAAAACGATTGCCGCTCCAGCCTTTCTTGTAGTCGCCATCGTCGCCTCTTTGATAACTGGTGACCTGGCCGGTTTTAGGCAGGCCGCAGCGCACTCCCATTGGCAGAGATTCTGCATATGCAGGATCAAAAATGCCTTCATATAACAGGCAAAACCCGGATACGAAGATTATGATTGCGCCCAGCCAATTACCCGATAAATGGGTCTGATCAACCCTCACTCTTCCCTCCTTTATATTTTCAAAACCAATCACTGTCCTGCGCGAACCGGACGTATACGATAAGCGATAGCCTTACTGTTAAAAAGCACGCTACCGAAGCCAAAGTACACATACCAGGCGTATGGCGTATTGTTGATAATGGTAGTGCTAGACCAAAAGTTATCAGACCGTCCAACAAAATAAGCTGGATCAATGCTTGGGTTATGTGCCCCATAGTCAACAATGGAAACAAGCTCTTTGATATTAGGCAGACGCCAGTCGCCATAGCCGGCAAATTTTAAGTTTTTGCAGGCAGCGATGGCGTCATCCCATGTGTATGTGCCTCCTACCCCGGCTGAAGCGGGGTTGGCCACCCACATAAGGCCAGTGGCGTTGTCAGTGATAGTGCCGTCACCGTTATTGATAAAACGATTGCCGCTCCAGCCTTTCTTGTAGTCGCCATCGTCGCCTCTTTGATAACTGGTGACCTGGCCGGTTTTAGGCAGGCCGCGCTTAATTACAGAAGCGACATTTTCGGCACTTGCATTTTGACAAAAAACATCGCATATTCCGATAGGCCAACTTAAAAACAATAAGGCAATACTTAGATATGATAAATACATTGCCAATTTGATTATACCCTCCTTAACTTTAGATATATATATCTTTTTACCTAACCTTATGAAACACTCTCTTAAGGATTACCTCTGTTATATTCTCAGCCAGGAGCCTGTTTCCTTCCGGGGTGCAGTGGCCAAAATCACCGCCGAACATATCTCTGAAGTATTGCTTGAAGCCCTGTTGTC
>Ga0233422_10000240_pt1 | contig 28828 bp, 37 predicted proteins | sample Watercolumn_Mata_2_FD_182724 | JGI IMG/M metagenome (GOLD analysis project Ga0233422, IMG submission 182724) | Freshwater microbial communities from Lake Matano, South Sulawesi, Indonesia - Watercolumn_Matano_2014_110_MG | ecosystem: Environmental > Aquatic > Freshwater > Lake | place...
CGGCGAAGAATATTTAATTAATTTAATTGATACGCCAGGACATGTTGATTTCGGCGGAAATGTTACAAGAGCTATGCGAGCCATCGACGGGACAATTGTTTTAGTCTGCGCTGTTGAAGGAATTATGCCTCAAACAGAAACAGTTATTAAACAAGCATTAAGAGAAAGAGTGAAGCCAGTTTTATTTATTAACAAAGTTGATAGGATGGTGAAAGAAATGAAATTAACACCAGAAGCAATGCAGCAAAAATTTTTGAATATTATTTTTGAATTCAATAAATTAATTCGTGAAATTGCAGATTCAGAATTCAAGGAAAAATGGCAAGTAAATATTGGAGATGGAAGCGTTGCATTTGGTTCAGCGAGGGAAAATTGGGCTTTATCTGTTCCATTTATGCAGAAAAAAGGAATTACTTTTAAAGATATTTTCAAACTCTATGAAATGGAAGAAGAGGAAAAGAAAAAATGGGTTTGGGAAAATGCTCCGTTATTTGAGGTTCTTTTAGACATGGTTGTTAAACATTTGCCAAATCCTCTTGACGCGCAAAAATATAGAATCCCAAAAATTTGGAAAGGAGAATTAGATAGTGAATTTGGAAAGGGTTTGATTAATTGCGACCCGAAAGCAAAGCCAGCGTTTGTAATAACAAGAATTGTGATTGAACCCCGTTCATTAAAAGAAATTTCAGCAGGAAGATTATTTTCAGGAACTTTGCGAAACGGCGACGAGATTTACTTAAATTTAGCAAAACAAAAACAAAAAATTCAGCAAATTTTAATTTATAATGGAATCAAACCAGAACAAATTGAAGAGATTGGTGCTGGAAATGTTATTGCAATTGCAGGAGTTACAGGTGAAGCAGGTGAAACAATCACTTTAGAACCTGAAACTGCATTTGAAGAACTTAAGCATATTTTTGAACCAGTTATTACAAAATCAATTGAAGCAACAAAAACAGCAGATTTGCCGAAGCTGATTGAGACTTTGAAAAAAGTTGGCAAAGAAGATCCGTCTGTAAAAATTGAAATTAATGAACAGACAGGAGAAATTTTAATGTCTGGCATGGGAGAACTTCATTTAGAAATTATTGAAAACAGAATTAAAACAGAGAAAGGGCTTGCAGTTAAAACCGGGCAACCAATTGTTGTTTATAGAGAAACAGTTATGGGAACTTCACCTGAAATGGAAGGAAGAAGCCCAAATAAACATAATAGTTTTTTTATTTCTGTTGAGCCACTCGAAGATGAAATCTATAATTTAATAAAATCTGGAGAAATTCCTGAAGGGAGAGTTAAGAAAAAAAGCCAAGCAGTTACAGAAGCATTTGCAAAACTTGGCTGGTCAAGTGACATGATTAGAGATGTCCGAGATATTTACAAAGGAAATTTACTTTTAGATGAAACACGAGGAGAAGTTCATATTGGAGAAGTTATTGAGATGGTTATGGATGCTTTTGAGATGGTTATGGACCAAGGGCCTTTGGCAAGAGAACCGTGCACAAAAATGAAAGTTTGTTTGCAAGATATTAAACTTCATGAAGATGCAATTCATAGAGGCCCTGCGCAAGTTTATCCTGCTGTTCGTGAAGCAATTAAAGAAGCTATGCATAAAGGAAACGCAACTATTTTAGAACCAGTGCAAATTCACATGATTGAAATTCCAGATAATTTCTTAGGTGCTTGCACAAAATTAATTGGAGGCAAAAGAGGGCAAATGTTGAATGTTTCGCAAGAAGGAAGCCATGTTGAGATCGACGCTAAAATTCCTGTTGCTGAAATGGTTGGATGGTCAAGTGATTTAAGAAGCGCAACAGAAGGGCGAGGCGTGAGTTCTTTAAAAGACCAAATGTTTGAAAAATTGCCGACTTTGCTTCAAGAAGATGTTATTAGAAAAATAAGAAGTAGAAAAGGCTTGAGTGAAAATCAGTAATCAGACAGAATAAAAAAGAGACAATAATTAAGGGTTCAAATTAAAAATTAGCAATTATATAATTATTAAGTAGTGACAAAATAGAAAAATTTATAAATCCTAAGATGTTGAGAAAATTATGGGACAAGTCACATTATTAAGAAAACTAACAGAAAAATCTGTTTTCGGGTTTGGGAAATATAATGGTTTAACTATTAGACAAGTTTTGGATTTAAATCACCCGCAATATCTAAGATGGATTTATTTTAATATAAATGAAATATCTTTTGTAGATGAAATTCTTGGAGAGATAAAAATATCAGAAAATTATAGAATAAAAAAACCGGGTGCAAACAAAGAATTAGGAGAGCAACTCGATAAAGAGATTTTTGGAAGAATGTCTCCTTTGGATAAACATATTTTAAAGGGCACAATTAAAAAACAGAAAAAAAGAAATTACATAAACTATGTTAAGAGAGATAATTTGGTGTTTAGTAGGGATTTCAGAACAAGAGTGAATCATGGACATGAGAGTTATAGTTTAGCTAAATTCAAAACAGAAAATCAATAAAAATAATTTAATAAATCTAAAACAATTTTAATTAAAATGTCTTTTCAAAAATATTTAAAATATTCTCTTTATATTTTGCCTGGTTATGGAATTTATAAAGAAATTAAAAAACCGAGAGAAAAAAGAAAAATTCATCATGCAATTGGTTGGGTTGCTTATAGTTCTGGCGCACTATTTAAACTTGCAATTTTGCCGTCGTATATTTTATTCGGAGTTGAAACAGGAAATTGGAACCCAATTAACCACACTGAAATTTTATTTAAAAGTGCAAAAGAAAAAATTGAAAATATTTTTGAGAAAAAAGAAAATAAGTTGGAGAAAAGTCTGAAAGTTGAATAAATTATTTTTCTTTGTATAAAATAGTATAAATATCTGTATTAACAATAATTTGTTTAGTCAAATCTTTCCTGTCAGTCATTAATTGTGGACGAATCGCGTGGCTGTGTGAAATAATATCTTCAGGAACTAAATCATTAATATTCATAAAAAGACGTAACTCTGCCTCAAATTTACTGGTGATATCTTGCCCAGCATCAAAATGTAAATACTCAAAAGATTTTATTTTAAGTTGATTGACCATAAAAAAATCAAGTGCAATTAGTTTATAATAATTATTGTGATGGGAAATAGGTTAGAGAAATGATGATTGGGTGATTATTAATTTTAAAATAGTTACACATAGAAAAGTTTATAAACAAAAGAGTTGATGGATGAGAATGGCAGAAAAACAAATATCTCTTAGAGAAATGTTTCCGAACTCGCAAGAATCTTCTACAATTAGTAGAGAGGTTTTAAGATGGATTTTTACTCCAAATATATATAGATTAAATTTTAATAGAACCCAACAGATAGTTGCAAGGTATGAAGGACTTGGGGCAATGTATGATATAATAGAAACATTAGCAACGAATAATCTTGGATATGCTCGTATAAGAAATTGGAGAAAACCAGAAACAGAAAAAGGTTTGCAAAAACATCTTGAAAGAATGGATAAAAGAATTGAAAATAGAAAAAAACGAATCACAAATAATTTAATTGAGGCTCTGATTAGAGATTTAAATAAGTATGAACGATCCAAGAATTATGTTCTAAAGAGATTAAATGAAATTATTGCATCTGCGAAAATAAAAAATAATCTCTTAAAATCATACGAACAACAATTAAATGCATACAAACAACTTTACGAAACAGAAAAATTTTTGAGAGAAAATTCACATTAATTTCTCTCTAAAAGTTATTAACTAAATTTATCATCGACGATAAATTTAAAAATTAGAATTTTAAAATTTTAATCTTAAAAAATAAACGAAATATTTATAAACCTATTTTCGCATAAATCTTAATGGCAAAGGACAAACCAAACATGAATGTGGTTTTTGTTGGGCATGTTGATGCTGGAAAATCAACAATAGTCGGACAATTATTATTTCAGAGTGGAATTGTTTCTGAACAAGAAATGGTTAAATTAAAAGCTGAAGCTGAAAAGCATGGAAAAGCAGGTTTTGAATTTGCTTATGTTATGGATAAAATTAAAGAAGAAAGAGAAAGAGGAGTTACAATTGATTTAGCTTACAGAAAGATTATGACTCAAAAATATCAAGTTACAATTATCGACGCACCAGGACACAGAGATTTTGTTAAAAACATGATTACAGGTGCTTCACAAGCTGATTGCGCATTCTTAGTAATTGCAGGACCTTCAGGAGTTCAACCACAAACAACAGAACATTTGTGGCTTTTAAGAACAATGGGTGTAAAAAATATTTCAATTGCAATTAATAAAATGGATGCAATGGATTACAATCAAGAAAAATTCAATAAAGTTAAAGATGATGTTTCTAAACTTTTGAAACAAGTTGGAATTGACCCAGACAAAACAACTTTCCTTGCAGTTAGTGGATTAAAAGGGGATAATATTGCAAAGAAATCTGATAAAATGTCTTGGTATAAAGGACCAACAATTTTAGAGCAAATGGATTTGTTCCCTACTCCAGAGCTCCCTACTAACTTGCCAGTAAGAATGCCTGTTCAAGATGTTTATGAAATCACAGGTATTGGAACTGTTCCTGTTGGAAAAATTGAAACAGGTGTTATGAAAGTAGGGCAAAAAGTTAGAATTGTTCCAGGAAGAACAGGTGAAGGAATTTCTGGTGAAGTTAAAACTATTGAAGCACACCACGAATCATTACCTGAAGCAAATGCTGGTGAAAATGTTGGTATTAATATTAGAGGAATTGGAAAGAAAGATATTGCAAGAGGAGATGTTATTTGCGCAGCAGATGCTCCGTGCCCTGTTGTTCAAGAATTTATTGCTCAAATTGCAGTTATAAATCATCCAACTGTTTTAGCAAAAGGTTATACTCCTGTATTCCATATTCACACTGCTCAAGTTCCATGCAGATTTGATGAATTAATTGCGCAAATTGATCCAAGAACAGGACAAGTTATAAAAGAACATCCTGACTTTTTGAAAAATGGAGATGTTGCTAAAGTTCGACTTGTTCCTCAAGGAAATTTATGCATTGAAACATCTAAAGAAAACCCATTCATGAGCAAATTCGCAGTTAGAGACGCTGGTGCAACTGTTGCAGCAGGTATGTGCATTGAAATTACAAAAAAGAAATAATTTTTCTAGGTGATTGACTTCAGAGAATAGAATTGAAGAAGGAAAGATGAAAATAGATCAGGTATTAAAAAATATTCAAGAATGCTATGACGGACTTTATAAGATTGTATTAGATGATTTAATTAAAAATAAAACCGATTCTAATTCGATCAATAAATTTCTTGAAGAATGCAGAACTGCTCCTGAAGGAACAAAGGTAACTAAATATTATCAAGAATTTTTTGATAAGGGAATGATAACAAAAAAAGAATATGAAACGCAACTTCTTAATAGAAAATCTTTTTTAGAATCTCTTTTAAAAAAAGAAAAATAAAATAAAATGATAAACTCAATAGACAAAAAAATTAATGAAGATCGTATTGAAGAAATAATTGAAGAAGCAGAACATTTAATGAAGGACAATGTTAATGGAATTACTTTTGATATTATAAAAAGATATAATTATGAAATAAGAAAAAATTCTTTATACGCAAATTATATTAAAAATGGGAAAACTTATAAAATTAGTATTGAAGTAAGTAAATAAAAATAAAATGACAGAATATGTAAGAAAGTATTATGAAATTGAAATAGAAAATTTTAAAGGCAAACAAAGATTAAATCAATATTTTGATAAAGGGAGATTCAAAAGCACAACTCCGACTTCTGAAGAAGATTTTGCTGTTGTTGAAAATATAAAAAATATGCAAGGTGATTTGGAAAGAACTTTAGGAACAAAAAAAATTAGAGTTAAAGTGGAGGTTTTTTGAAATGAATTTAACAGACAAATTAACTGCAAAACAAATTGTTTATTCTATTGGAATGAGTGGAAGACCAGAATATTTTAGTGGGAGAGGAGCAATTACTTCTGATTTAAACTATGATATTCTTCAGAAAATTTATAAAAAGATAGAAGAAAATCTTGGAAAAGGTGCTTCAAAAAATTTTGTAAGAATGGTTAGAGATATTCCAAAATTATCTGCCACTGATTTTTTGTGTACACTTTATATGCTTGAAGGAAATAATTGGAAATGGGACAAAAAATTATTGGGAAACCAAAATGGAATTTATATTGATGGAAACACTGATGAAGAAAAACAAGTGTCAGGTATGATGGGGGTTATTGGTGTTTTAAGCCATCAAAATGAAAGAGACGAAACTCATTATATAAGAGACCAATTTTTATTTGAGCACGGAATAAAGCCAAAAAAGAAATATGATCCAAGAGGATTTGTTAGGGAATACTATTAATTTCCAAAATACAAAACAGATAATTTTCAGAAAGTTATAGAATTAATAACATAAAAAGTATTATCCATTCCCTTTTCATTTAAATTGCTATTTGGATTATAAACATTATATTTTTTTAAGGAAACTCTTTCAAAAAAAGTTGGAATTCTTTCATTGATTAATTTTTCCATAAGGAGATTTAGTTGAGAGTGTTTTCCTATTCTTATTTGACTTCCAGGAGGACAAATAAAGATATTAAAAAATTTGTTTAAATTAAAAAAATTCTTATAAAATTGGTAATATTCGTTTTCTTCCCGTTCTTTTGGAATTATATGAAAATAAGCATCAGGGTCATCTTTAATCCCAAGATACCAATAATCTTTCTCAGCCATCTTAATATTATAATTATTTTTTAAAAAGTCAAAAATAATTTCAGGATTTGCTTGTATTTTAATCGCCCCATTAGCCCAAATATATAATTCTTCTTTAGAATCAAATAAATTTTTTAATTCAAAAAAATCATTTTCCATAAACCATTTTAAATAAAGATTTTCAAAATCATAATTTCCTTTATATTTTAAGTTATATTCCATTATTCTTTTGTCGATTTTTTCCCGCAAATTCATGTTATTCAGTAAAGATTATCTTATTTAAATCTTTTCAGGATCATTAATTTCCAAAATACTTAAATACTCTAAATTATTATTTTCTTGATGGAATTAAAAAGAGACATGCATAAAGACGAGGTTGAAGCAGTTTTGAGAGGAAAAGGTGAGTTTGTTCAAATTGATTATTTAAACAGATATTTGAAATTAATGCCTCCGATTGAAATGAAAAAATTTGCTTTTTTGAAACTCGCGCAAATTTACGAATCGCGAAAACTTTATTCAGATGTTGCGAGATGTTATAGAAACATTGCTATGATTGCTTTGACTTTTAAAGACAAATTTGAATTTTTGATGAAAGAAACAGAAGCGTGGATAAAGGCAGGAGAATTTTTTGAAGCAGACAAGTCTATGAAAAACGCGCTGATTGAATCAAGTGTTTCTGAAAAACCTGGAATTACAAAGCAAGTTATTGGTTTTTACAAAGCCCATGCAGAACTTCTTGAAAAAGAAATGAAAAGAAATCAGGCAACAAAATATTACGAGAAATTATTAAAAATGGAAATTGGCGAATCTGAAAAACAAATTATAAAAAATAAGTTAGGTGAATTGTATGAACGGCTCGGAAAAATTCGCGAGAAAAGCATGATTAATAGAAATGAAGAAATTGCTCGACGGAGAAGTTTGTTTTGATTATATAATTTACAAAAGAACATTTAAATATGTCAAATAATTTTCTTTATTATGAAAGACAACAAAAAAGAAGATTCAAAAATCCATTTTGCAAAAGTTTATGATTATGCTTCAGAGGAAACTTGGAGGACCGATTTTGCTATTGGACAAAAGGGTTCTGAAAAAACACAGACATCTTACATTAAGTGGGGCAATGATTTGGTATTTAAGAGATGAACAAGATAAAGAAATTGTGATAAATGGAAAAGTAATTTTAGATAAAATGAAGTTGAATAAAGAACAAGATTAAATCTTATCTTTCAAATTATTTTCTATTTTAAAAGGTGTTTTTTTGAGACCCCCTTTAATTAAACCAGTTAATCCTTTAATTCCCACAAAAGTGAAAAAACCGAGCGCACTATAACCTAAATAAGGCATTGGGTCTCTAAAAGTTGTTAACCAATCATAAGCTTGATTAGCGTAATTTGAGATTTCGTAAATATCTGTTGGACTTAAAGTTAGCATATAATAAATATTGCTTTCAATTATTTTTAAATCTGTTGGTGCCATAATTATATTGATATAAGAGATGATTACTTAAAAAAGATAGGCAAAGGAATTATAATATATACAAAACTAACTAAATATATTTAAAGAATTTGTTGTTACAAAAGAAGATAGAGATTTTTTAGATAAAGATTTTATGCGTATACTTGCAGTTGGAACTTTTTTATTTCATTAATTCAATTGTTTTCCTAATTGAGAGAGCTACTTATTCAACAGTGCCCAAACATACGCAAACATTTAAAAAGGGTTTTTACTTAAAGGTAGTATTAGGAAAATATCCCTATTATTATCACATCACTTCATACTAACTAATTTGAAAATTGAGAGTATAAAAGAGGTAAAGTTAGAGATATTTTTCTGGGACTTTGTAAAAGTCCTTTAATTAAACAAGGAGAAAAAATGGCAAAAATAAGTCCAGTATCAATAAAATACATGATACACGCGAATTTAATTGCAGAAGGTGCATTGGAAAAACCTGATGTAATCGGAGCTTTGTTCGGACAAACAGAAGGATTGCTTGGAGCAGATCTTGAAATGCGAGATTTGCAAAAAGAAGGAAAAATTGGAAGAATTGAAGTTGATATAGAAAATCGGGACAAAAAAACTTACGGAAAAATAAAAATTCCGACTGCTTTGGATCAATCTGAAACAACTTTAATCGGTGCTGCTATTGAAACTATTGAGAGAGTCGGGCCTTCAGACGCGCAAATTACTGTTGAAAGAATTGAGGATGTTAGAGGAAGCAAGAGAGATTACATTATTGAAAGAGCAAAAGCATTGATGAAAGGAATTGAGGGCTCAGCAAATTCAAAAGAGATTTCCAATGAAATAAAAGATTCTGCAAAAATTGCTGGAGTTAAAGAATACGGGGAAAGCAAACTTGCTTATGGTGGAGACTTATCTGAAAATGAATTAATTGTAGTAGAAGGTCGGGCAGATGTTGTTAATTTGAGCAGAGCTGGAATAAAAAATGTTATTTGCATGAACGGCACAAAACTACCTGAAGAAGTTAAAGAATTAAGCAAGGAAAAAGAAATTACTCTTTTTATTGACGGAGACAGAGGCGGAAGATTAATTGTAAAAAATGTTGCTGAAAATGCAGAGATTGCATTTATTGCAATGGCACCTGATGGAAAAGAAGTTGAAGAATTAACTGAAAAAGAAATTTTAGTTAATTTAAGAAAAAAGATTCCTGTCCGAGAATTTTTAAGAGAAGAGTCGCGAAGAAATTATTCACGAGATGATGAAACCCCAAACAAATTTGAAGTTAATGAAAAAACAAAAGCAAGATTAAAAGAAATTTTTGAAGATAACAAGGGCTCTGACAGAACTATTCTTTTGAACTCTGACTTAAAAGAAATTCGAAGTGTTTATGTGAAGCAATTAAGTGGTTTTCTCGGAAAAATAAGAGAGAAAATTGCTGTGCTTGTTATCGACGGCAACGCTACAAAACAAATAATTGGCTCTGCTGAAGAAGTTGGGGTTCAATTAATTGTTGCAAAAAATTTCAGCACAACAGACACTAAAATTAGATTGTTAAGTTTTTAAGCCAAGCAAAACTTGGCTCCTTTATTTTTTTATTTTTTAACTATTTATATATTTAAATATCTTTTCTGAATCTGATTTATTAAAACAAAGAATACCTTTATTATTTGTCTTTTCTACAAGATCAGGATTTCCAGTTATTGTCAAAAACTTAACTTTTCCATTTTCATAATCTTTTTTTATTGATTTAAAAATTTCTTCAGCAGGAGCACAAGTATCTTTTCCTGGAAAACCAAAATTTGCATCCATCATGTATAATGAAAAGAAATTATTTGGAAAACCTTCTGGTGAAATATCCATAATCTTTTTCATCTCCCCAATATTTTGGGCTGTGAATATTTCATATTTTGTTAGCATTCGTTTAGATACTATTTCCCAACGAGGATTATGTATTGCAAGTAACGCTTTAGGTAAATTATTCATAAGAATTTATTAAAGTTTAAGTTTATAAATCTTGTTGTGATTTATTTCCTAATCCTTAAATACCTTCTTCCCTTTCTTAAAAAATGACAGACAAAATTAAATTTGGACCTGCTGGTTTGGGTTCTGCAAAAGAAGCAACAAATAATTTAAATGAATTTTATAAATTAGGATTGCGAGCGTGTGAAATTGCTTTTACTTATGGAATATATTTGAAAAAAGATGAAGCAAAAGAAATCGGCGAATATGCAAAAAAATTAGGAATTCAACTTTCAATTCACGCTCCTTATTTTATTAATTTAAATTCTGAAGATAAAGAAAAAGTTGAAAAAAGCAAGAAAAGAATAATTGATTGTTTGGAAATCGGGACTTATTTAAATGCAAAATATGTTGTTTTTCATGCTGCTTTTTACGGAAAATTTTCAAAAGAACAAACTTATGAAAACACGAAAAAAATTATTTTAGAATTGCAAAAAATTCGCAAAGAAAGAAATTACACTCCGAAACTCGCACCAGAAACTACGGGAAAAATAAATGTTTTTGGGAGTGCTGAAGAGATAGCACGACTTGTTCGAGACACAAGGTGTCACGCGTGCATTGATTTCGCGCATATTTTTGCTCGTTCAAATGGAGATTATAAATTCCAAGAAACTCTTAAATTATTCGACGAACTTGACGAATTTCACTTGCATTTTTCTGGAATTGAATATAATAAAAATGGTGAAAAATCTCACAAAAAAACTTCTAAAGAAGAATGGAAAAAGTTAATTAACGCATTTCCGAAAAATAAAAAAATTGTAATTATAAATGAATCTCCAGATATGATAAATGATTCTGTTGAAGGGTTGAAGTTATTAAATGAAAATAGGAATATAATTCACTAAGTGTCTGGACACTGAATAAAAGCATAGTCACTACTAAATGACAAGGTTTATAAACCCTGATTGTAATGGAGTATTACAGAAAACAAAGTTTTCTGTGAAGTAAAAACAACAAAAAAAATGAAAGCAAAAAACATTGTGGTTTGTTTTGCTATGCTTGCGTTTGCCTTAATGTTAGGTAATTTTGTAAGTGCTGGCGAAATCACAAATTTTTACGCTGTAGAAGTAGAAGGCATTGATGCATATCTAAATTATGTCAGCGTTATTGCAGGAGAAGATATAACTGTTAAAGTTTATTTCACATCTCTTGTTGATGATACTGATGTGACTGTAGAAGCTCAACTTGAAGGAGAAAAAATCAAAGTTAATGAAATATCTGAACCATTTGATGTGGAAACAGGTGCTACATACAAGAAAACTTTGATTTTGAAAGTTCCTTTTGAACTTAAGGATGAAGTTTCTGATGAATTAATTCTTGAAATCGAGTTAGATGGTAGAGAACATTCAACAGAATTTGTTCCTATAAAATTGAAAGTTCAAAGACCTTCATACGATGCTGTTATCAAATCTATCACTGTGCCAAGTTCAATAAAAGCTGGAGATTCAGCTTATGTTGATTTTGTTTTGAAAAACATGGGTTACAATGATTTAGAAGATGTTTATGTTGAAGTAAGCATCCCAGAATTAGGAATCTCACAAGGACCTAAATGGATTGGAGATTTGGTTAACATAGAAAACTGCAGTGATGATGATTGTGATGAAGAAGATACTATTAGCGGCAGACTTTATTTGGATATTCCATATGGAGTTGCTGATGGTTCTTACGACTTAAAACTTACAGTTTACAACGATGACACTGAATCAAGTAAGGTAAAACAAGTATACATAAAGAATGACTTGACAAAAGAAATTGTGACTACAACTATGAAGAAAAGTGCTGGTGTTGATGAAAAAGTTCAGTTTACTTTCTTGATTGTTAATCCTACAAGCAATGTAAAGGTTTATACAATTAATGCAGAGTCAACTGGCGATGTTGCAACAAGCGCTGATCAAACTGTTGTGGCTGTTTCTGCTGGCTCAAGTAAAACAGTTACTATAACTGCAAAAGCAAAAACTGAAGGAAGCAAATCTTTCAGTGTAGTTGTTCTTGAAAATGGAAAAGTTGTTGATACATTGAAATATGAGTTGGATGCAAAAGGTGAAGCAAAAGTTGCGAAAAGTTCAACTTTAATATTGACAATTGTGTTAGCAGTTATTTTCTTAGTATTAGTAATTGTATTGATTGTTCTTTTAGCAAGAAAACCTGAAAAATCAGAAGAAATAAGCGAAAGTTACTACTAAATTTATTTTTTTATTTTTTTATTTTTTTATAAAATTGGGAGAGGTGAATAATAATCTAGAAAGAAAAATGGAAAAAACTATTGATAAAAAAACCAAAGAAGAAAATGATAAAATAAATAAAAAGATATTTGACATTGGAGAAATAGTTTTAAAATCAATAAGAAATGGATTAGTTGCATTCGGGGGGATTTATTTAGTTAATGAAGGATTTATTCAAAGCGAAAACATTGAATATGTAAAAAATAATTTTTATACAAGTGAGATTATTGGGGGGGTTATTGCTTTGGCAAGTGCATATTATTTTACTCTTAAGAATTTCTTCCCAAAAATTTATAACAATTCTGTAGATAGAGATAATAGAAATACTAAAAAATTATTTAATTAATTTTCATACTGATTATTTTACTGACTCCGTCGTGCATACTAACCCCATAAAGATTTGTTGAATTTGTGATTATTTCGTCGTTGTGAGTTATTACAATATATTGCCCTTTTTGCATATATCTTTTTAACAAATTTCCTAATCTCTCTGAGTTTCTTTTGTCCAAAGCAGCGTCGATTTCATCTAAAATATAAAAAGAATAAGGTTTTAATTCCTGAATCGCAAAAATTAAAGAGAGTGCAACAAGAGTTTGCTCTCCTCCTGAAAGTGATTTAACATCAAAATATTTCCCGTGCCCTGTTTTTACAATAACATCAACACCACCTTCAAACGGAGATTTTTGATTTTCTAAACTCAAAGAAACTTGCCCTTTAGTGCTCAACTGCGCAAAATTTCTTGAAAAAACTTCATTCAACTGTTCCAATGTCCTAAGAAAAGTTTTTCTCTTTTTAACATCAATTTCATGAATAATTTTAAGAATTTTCTCTTTTTCATTAATAATTACATCGCATTTTTCTTTTACTTTGTCGTATTCCTGCTTCACTGAATCATAAACTTCCAAAGCTTTTAAATTTGCATTTCCAATTTTAAAAAAACTTTCTTGGGATTTTGTTAATCTTAAAACTAAATTATCCCTTGACATTTTAATTAATTCATAACCTTGAAAATTGTTTAAATCAGATTCCAAATTTTCAATTTCAGCATTCAATCTTGCCAAGTCAATCTTAAAAGAATTTATTAATTGCTCAATATTTTGTATTTTATTTTTATTTTCAGATAATTCATTCTCAGCGCCCCTTATTTTTAATTGCAAAGCATCTCTTTGAGAAAGCAAAGATTGAAATCTTTTAGTTAATTCTTCTTCTTGTTTTTTCTTTTTCAGCAAAGATTCTTCTTTTTCTGACAAAATTTTTTTCGAAAGTTCAAATTCTTCAATTAAATCTTTTTCTTCTCTTAAAAATTGCTTAAGTGAAACTTCGGATCGTTCTAAATCTCTTTGTTTGAATGAAATTTCTGAATCTAAGTTTTCTCTGTTTCTTAAAGAAATTTCTTCTATTTCTATTCGCAACGAAGCGCATTTCTCTTCAATTCTTGAAATGTCACTAAAATCTTCTTCAATATTCATATGTGATTTTTCCAGAACAATCAATTCTTTTTTTAGAGATTCAGTTTTCTCTTGAAGGTTTTTTATTTGATTCTTTTTATCTTCAATTGCATTTAATTTTACAATATCTGTTTTTCTCCGGGATATTTCAATATCTAATCCATCAATTTCTTTTGTTAAAAATTCTTTTTTGGATATTATTTCAACAAGTTCTTTTTCAAATGTTTGGATTTGTTTTTCTAATGAAATTATTTTTGGGCTTAATTCTGATTTTATCGACGACATATGTTCATGAGTGATTTTACTTCTGCATAGGGGGCAGATATCTATTTTAGAAATTTTCTCAATTATTTTTTTCTCTTTTTCGATTTCAAGTTCATCAACATAAATTAATTTTTCAAGTTCTTTCTCTCGAGATTTTATATTTTCAAGAAATTGTTTCTTTTCTGAAACAAGAATTTGAATTATTTCAAGCCTTTTTGCATCTGTTTTTTTGTCAAATAACTCCAAGGAAAAAGAATCAATCTGTCTCAATAAAAAAGCAGATTCATTTTCATAATTAAATAATAAATTCTTTTTATCTTGAATTCTCTCTTTTAAAGATTTTAATTCTGATTTTAACACATAAAATTTTTTCCTTTTTTCCTCTAATTTTTCAAGCTCTTGTTTTTTAATTTTGACTTCTTTCTCTTTTTTAGACAGGTTCGGAGATTCTTTTTGAAGTTCAATTATTTTATTTTCCAAATCATCAATTATTTTGCTTAACTCCTCTTTGTTCTTTCTTGTTTCAGATATTTTTCTCTCATAATTTTCTAACTTCACTCTTTGTGCTGCAATTTCTGCTCGAATGTTTGCAATCTCGTCGTTGAGTCTTTCTTGTTCTAAGCCCGTTGATTCTTTTATTGTTGTATTTATTTCTAAGATTTTAGATTCAAAACTCTCTATTGAAGAGTTTATGGAAATTATTATTTTGCTAAATTTTTCTATTTCTTTGCGCTTTTTTAGGATTTCTTCGTCGATACTTTCCTTTTCCTTTAATCTTGAATTTAAATCTGAAATAATTATACTTGCTTTTAAATCCTTTATCTCTTTTTCAAGTTTTTTATATTTTAAAGCTTCTTCTCTTTCTTTTTCCAGATTATTAAGATAAGAAGTTCTTTCTCTTAAAATTGCATTAATCTCTTTTAGCTTATCTTCTGTTTTTTCAAGCTCTTTCAAAGATTTTTCTTTTCTTGATTCATAAATGGAAATTCCTGCAACCTCTTCTATAATCTTTCTTCTTTCTTCTGATTGCATTCTTACAAAATTTTGTATTTCTCCTTGTAAAACAATATTAAATCCATTCGGATCAATTCCTGCTTGAGCAAGCAAAGTTAAAACTTCCTGTCTTGTTTTTGTTCTTCCGTTGATTTGATATATGCTCTGCCCATTTCTTCTGACAATTCTTTTAATTGAAATTTCTGACTCTTCTATAAAAAATTCTTTGCTCGAATTATCAAAAACAACTTCAACTATCGCTTCTCTCGACGGAGACGCAATTTTTGAGCCCATAAAAATTAAATTTCCTGCTTTTGACGCCCTCAGAGATTTTATGCTTAATCTTCCTAAAACAAAACAAAGCGCATCTGAGATATTCGACTTTCCAGAGCCATTTGGACCAACTATTGTATTTATGCCTGCTGTAAATGGAAGTTCTATTTTTCTCGGAAAACTTTTAAAACCATACATCATCAATTTTTTAATGTAAGTCATATTTCAGATAATGAAATCAGGTTTTTAAGTTTTTCAAAGGTTAAAAAGCACCTTATTTAGTATATAAATTTTTATAAATCTTGAATTTGAATTATCTTAATGAAAAAATTTGAAATTAGTTTAACAGTTAATCAAGTAAAAAAGAACACTGATATTTTAATTGAAAATGGGGGGAAATATCCCACAATAGAAATTGCTAATATGGTAAGAGATAACTTAGATTATCTAAAAAATTATGATAAAGATTCTGATGAAATTCTTGAGGCAAAAGTAAATTATTTTCGATATATGCATCTCATTGAAAGAGAATATCCTGTGCTACTTGAAATGATGAATTCTCCGCCAAAAAAAGGTAGGAGAAAGCATATTTAAAATAATTTTTTTTGTTCTGTTTTTTTGCAAACATCTTTCCAAGTTGACCATGTTTTTCTGAAAATTCCAGTATCTTTATGCGTTAATGCATTTTTCTCAAGGAATTTGCAAGTTAATGGATCTGAAGGATAACCTGTTCCAATTTCATTGCCATAAATTTTTTTTAATTTTTCCATTTCTTTTTCTCTCGTGCATTTTGCCAATATCGACGCTGCTGAAACAACAACATGATTTTGGTCTGCTTTATGCTCACACAAAATTTCCAAATTAGAAAGATTTTTTATTCTTGTTTTCAAAAAATCGCACCACTTTGAGATTGTTGGAGACGGACAATCAACAATTATCTTTATTTTTTCTGTTTTTTTATTAATTTTATTTATTATTTCAGCTACAGCAATTGCCTCAACTTCATTTAATTTAACTCCTTCATAATTTTTCTTATCAATTTCATTTGGTTCAATAATAATAATTTCAAACGCTTCTACTTTTTCTTTTATTTTTTCTTCTAAAAATTCTCTCCGTTTTTGGGTTAATTCCTTGCTATCTTTTACACCCAGATTTCTCAGATACCTTTCAAATTTGTCATCGAATAAACACCCTGCTAAAACCATTGGACCAATTACAGGGCCTCTTCCAGCATCATCAATTCCAAGTTTCAACATTTACTAAAAAATTTAAGAGAGTTTTTATAAGTTTGGTTAAAAAGGAGCCTCTTCAATTTTAGCAGGAACAAAAAGATTGGGCTCTTCAAAATTTTCTTGCTCTTTCAAATTTTCTTTTGAGGAGCATTCAATTTCAAGAAGTTTAAATCTTTCTGATAAAACTTCACTTGATTTCACTCTGCATTCTAAATCTTCTTTAACTTGCTCAGGAGTTAATTTATCTCTAATAAGAAGTATAGGAAATTGATTTATTTTAAACTCATTCATATAAATTTCACTTGAAGATCTTCGTTTTTCAAAAATATAATTTGAAGGATTAATCTCCAATTTTTCTAAAGTGTGTTCGGGATATGCAAGCAATTCATTTATTCCTCTTGACAAGAATCTTGTATGGGTGGGTGCAGCTTCTCCTTCGTATCTTGAAGTAAACTTATAATCTGTTTTTTTATTTTCGTAAATTTGAAAAATTAAGCTAAATGGAAGAGATATCATAAATTTTGTTTTTGCAGATAAATCTCGAACAAGTTCATTCAATTTTTTTATAGAATATTTAGATTGAATTCCAGTAAAACCATACCTGTAAATATCAAAAAATATTGCTGGTGGTTTTTTTAAAAAATTTCCTGTTTGCAAAAAATAATATTTAAAAATTTGCGAATCATTTAATTCCAAAAGCCCTATACAATCTATTGATTTAACCTCTCTCAAAGAATATTTTTTTAAATTAGAAACATCTGGCTCAATTCCCATTAAATTTTTATTTCCATTGCAGTCTACTTGAAAAAGTGCTTTTATTTTTCCTCCAAAAATTCCTTGAGAAAGAATTTCATAAAAACGAGAAGAACGCACTCGCACACCATATTCCAGATAATTTGAAACTTTTCCAGAGAATAAATTTATTTGTTGAGATAATTCTTTTATAGGATAAATATTTTTCTGTTTTTTTACTCTTAATGGAGTTGATTCTAGATAATCACTTAATCCTTGAAATGAAGCCCCTCTTACAAATTTAAATCTTGGATCCATCAAGTTTTATGAAAATAGGACTTAAAAAAGATTTATATTGTAGAGTATATATATTTCAAGTGTATTAGTGCAGAGCATAAAATTGAATTCCTGCTGTTGATGTGTCCTCATAGTTCAATGGATAGAATAATTCCTTGCGGAGGAATTGATCGGGGTTCGAATCCTCGTGAGGACATTCTCCTTAGAAACCTTTAAAAGTTAAATATACTTCGAAAGTTCAGCGAGGTGGAGCAGCCTGGAGTGCTCGTCGGGCCCATAATAAAAATTCGGGAATTTTTAATTCCACAAAATTTACATTCTATGGGTAACCCGGAGGTCGCGTGGTTCAAATCCCGCCCTCGCTATTTTGACAGCAATTTCAGAATCGTCTTCGAGGAAGTTCACGAAAGTGCATGAAAAAGCCTCAGTCGCATAGTGGTATTGCAGTGGATTGCTAATCCACGCCCTTCGGGGCTCGCAGGTTCAATTCCTGCCTGAGGCGTTTTTACTTTTAATAAAAATCACAAAAAATAATTTAAAACAGCTTTTAAAGCCAAGCCCAAACCTAAAACAACAAAAATTATCCCAACAGTTATTTTTAATTTTTTTTCAGAAAGCATATTTGCAATTTTTGAAGAATAAATTGCTCCGAAAAAAGCACCGGCACACGAAATTACTAACACGATTATTGAAAATGGTTTGTAGTAAAAATGTGACACTGCTCCGAAAAACGCGAGGAAAATCATAATTAAAACAGATGTTCCGACTGCAAGATGCACTGAATAACCAAGAACGAAAATTAAAACAATTAAAAGCATAATCCCTCCGCCAGAGCCGAACATACCTGAAACCATGCCAATTATAAATCCTGCAACAGCCAAAATTATAAATTTTTTCTTCGCTGTTTTCCCAAGATTTTCAAAAAAGTTTATATTAAATTCTTTTAAATTTCCTTTTTTAGATAAAACTAAAATTCCTAAAATAAGAGTTGACAACCCATTTAAAAACGAGAGATGAACAGAAGCCATAAATTTAGATAAATAACTTCCAATAGTTATTCCTATAAATGAAAACAAAATTAAAGGAATTGCAGGCATTAAAGAAACATTTTTATGCTTGTGATAAATTCTTGCAGCAACTAAAGCAGCGACAACATCTGTTGCTAAACTCAACCCAATTGCCAAATACGCGTCCATGTCTAAAAAAATTATTAAAAGCGGAGCTGTTATAACAACTGCACTTGCTCCTGCCAAACCAGTGATTGCTCCAGCGCACACCCCAACAATTAAATAAATAAAATATGCAAAAATATCCATTAAGATATACAATGAAAATGATTTTATAAATTTGTGGTTTAAATATTAATTTTTATTCACCCAATCTTTTTAAAATTCTTTCAAGTGCTTTTGGAGCTAAATTTCCTTTTCTAACTTTTCTCAAAATATTTAAATCAGAAGGTGAATAAATCAAATTTTTTTGCGAACCAGCTTCGCTGGTTTTTCTCGGCTCAGACCATGACGCATCTTCGCGCACCCCACGAACCCGGTAGCCGCTGCCGTCAAGACTCCTATCGTCAGAATACAAACCAGAAGCGTCGCCCAACCCCAGGAACCAAACTTTTATTGCAAAAGGTTTATTTTGATTCTTTATATAATCTTTATCTAAAATATTACAAAATCCTGTTGTTAAAACTTGTATTCCATTTTCTTTATCAAATAACCACGAACCATATTTTTTTGCAATTTTTTCATAGATTTGAGAAAAAACCCTGTCGTTGTGCAATTTATTTGCTGGGATTCTTTTATTTGCGTAATCAAAAGGAACTTTTATTGCAGTTTCTAATAATTCTTCTAATATATTTTTATTTGGAAAAAACTCTTGATTATTTCTATGAGCATTTGTTGCATCTTTTGCAAGTTTATTTAAAACAGGGTCTTTAATCCAATAAAAACAATTATCTTTAGGAATATAAACAATCCATTCTGAAACTCTTGCTCCGTTTTGAGAACAAAAAGAATTTTTTCCTTCTTGCATTCTTAATTCAGCATATTCAGGAATAGTAATAATTCTGTGAGCATTTTGCTTCAAAGTTTTCAGGGCTTTATCAAACGCTTCTCCTTCTACATAACCTGATTTTATTCTTCCTTTTGAAACATCTGGTATGAATGCCATAAAAATTTATAGATTTGGGGTTTATAAGTATTTATATGCTTGAGAATATATATTAAAATAGGCTCAGAGGGAATTGAACCCCCATTTACAGGGCCGAAACCTGTTGTCCTGTCCGTTGAACGATGAGCCTATGTTGAAGACTAACTTACTCACTTATACTGAACATTGACAAGTAGAGTTAATAATACAAAAAAAGTTATGTTTATATAATTTAAGATTTTGTAAATTGAAAGAGTCAAATGAAAAAACACCACAAAATAATTTTAGGAAGTTTTGGAACAATTGTTTTAATATTTATGATAGTTAGCGGAATTTTAATAAATGGTTTAATTGTAAAGCAAACTTTAAATCACAAAGAAACTCTCGCAAAGCTCGACGAATTGCAATTAGATACGCAAACAAAATTAAATCAATTAACAGAAAGTTTAATGAGCACAAGACAAGAATTAAATTCTTTGAATAATGATTTGGGTTCAATTAATCAAGAATTTTCTCTCTTAAAAGCAAGCGCAAGTTCTGATTTTTCAGGAATAATAGAAGATTCAATAAAATCAGTTGTAACAATCAGGACAGATGTTTCGCAAGGAACAGGGTTTATAGTTACAGAAGACGGTTACATTGTAACAAACGCACATGTTTTATCAGGAGCAAGCAGATTATATTGTTTAGATTATCAACAAGAAAAATTAACAACAGATTTAATAGGATATAATCTTGACTACGATATTGCACTTTTAAAAATAAACGGGACATTTGAAAAAATAGAATTTGGAGATTCAGATAATATTCAGTTAGGTGAAAAAGTTATAGCAATTGGAAATCCTCTTGGTTTGCAATTTTCAGTAACAGAAGGAATTGTTTCAGGGATTCACAGACCAGGATTAAATCAAGAACCTGCATATATTCAAACCGACGCTGCGCTAAATCCTGGAAATTCTGGAGGCCCATTAATAAATAAAAAAGGAAAAGTTATTGGAATAAATAACTTCAAGTTAGGAACAGGAGAAAATCTTGGTTTTGCATTAGAATCAAATTATATTAAAAATGTTTTGAATGCAATTTCTGAAAAAATTTTGAATCAAACTTTAGTTTATTAATTTTCAAGAGTTAAACTTTCAATATTAGATTCATGAAGTTCAATTGCTTCTTGAATTAAATTAATGCTATCCAAGACAATTTTTTCCAGGGGCTTATTTTCAGAGAGAATTTCTTTTGGAAAATTCTTTGCTGAATTTAGATAATTTTTTAATGTTTCTAAATCATAATTATGATAAATTATTGACGGGTCAAGTGCTTCGTTTATTTTTTGTAAATTCAAAGACAATTCAATTATCTCCCCTAATTTTTCGGGATTATACTTCATAAAGTTTATACAAATAAAAAGTTTATAAAATTAACTTTTACAAAATATTTTAAACCCTTCTTCATTCTAAATCTTATGGAAAAAAATAATAAAGGAATTAATTTTAAAAAATCAGAAAATTTTAGCGAGTGGTTTTCACAAATTATTGAAAAAGCAGAACTCGTCGACATGCGATTAAATATAAAAGGATTTATGGTAATTCGCCCTTGGGGGGCTACAATAATTGAAAATATGTATGGAATTTATCAAGAAGAATTAGAAAAAAAAGGACACAAACAAACATTTATGCCCTCTGTAATTCCTGAAGAAAATTTAAAAAAAGAATCAGATCACATCAAAGGTTTTACTCCTGAAGTTTTTTGGTTAAAAGAAATTAACGAAGAAAAATTAGCATTAAGACCGACGAGCGAAACACTTTATACTCCAATGTTTAAATTATGGATAAGAAGTTACAGAGATTTGCCTTTAAAACTTTACCAAAGAGGTTCTGTTTTTAGATTAGATACAAAAGCAACTCGTCCGTTGATTAGAACTCGTGAAATTTTATGGATAGAAACTCACAACGCATTTGCAACAAAACAAGAAGCAGAAAAACAAGTTCAAGAAGATATTGAAATAACAGAAAATATTATGCACAAAAAATTTGGAATTCCTTTTTTAGCAATTAAAAGACCCTCGTGGGATAAATTTGCAGGAGCAGAATACACTATTGGCTCTGATGTTTTTATGCCTGATGGAAAATTAATACAGCAACCTTCAACACATTTAATGGGGCAGAAATTTTCAAAAGCATTTGACGCGAAGTTTAAAAACGAAAAAGGTGAAGAGGATTATTTGTGGACAACAGCTTATGGTCCGGCAATGTCAAGAATTTTAGTTTCAGTGATTTCAATGCACAGCGACGATAAAGGATTAATCTTGCCATCTTCAATAACACCCCTTCATGCAATAATTATTCCCATATATTCAAAAGAAAACAAAAATAAAATCTTAAAAGAATCTGAAAAATTAAAAAAGGAATTAGAAAAAATTGAATTAAAAGTTGAGGTGGATAATTCTGAAAATTCAGTTGGAGAAAAGTTTAATATTTGGGAAGTAAAAGGGGTGCCGTTAAGAATAGAAATTGGTAAAAAAGAATTAAAAAATAAAGAGATAAACTTGTTTATAAGGGATATTCAAAAAAAAGAGCAAATAAAATTAAATCAGATTTCAAAGTTAAAGAAGATTTTAGAGGAATTTGATAAAAGAATCTTTTCCAAAGCAGATAAAACCATGCAAAATAAAATAGAAAATTGCATTAGTAAAAAAGAAATAAAAGATATTTTAAATAATAAACAAATTGCAAGAATTAATTTTTGTTCAGCAGATGAAGAGGGAATTAAGTGCGCAGAAATAATTGAAAAAGAATTTTCAGCAGAAGTTAGGGGAACACTCGCAAATAAGAAAGAAAAATCAGAAGGAAAATGCATTATTTGTGGGAAACCGTCGCACCAAGTTGTTTATATTGGAAGAAGTTATTAAATTGCCTTTTAATAAGATTTTTATTTGAGTAAGATAAATCATTCTTCTAATCTTGTCAAAGAATTAAGTTCATCTTCCATTTTGAAAGTCCGCTCTAACAGATAACTTAATTCTTTTTCTATTTTTTCTTTTTCCATGTGGTTTTTTTCTTTTTCCATTTTTGCAAAATTCAAAATCTTAAGACCCTAAATTAATCAAGAATTATTTCTTAATTCAATTCAAGATCAAGGAAATTGAATCAAATTAAGCTCGTTTAATAATTGAAGTTTTAACTAAGCAGAAAAAATTATACCATTTTTCGTGTCTTAGTAAATTCTTCATACTAATTATAATATTTTGTTCTTTTTAAAATTTTTGTTTGATTTTAGTGGTTTCATTAATTTGCGAACAATTAAACTTATAAACTAATTTTTTGTTAGAATCGTATGTATGATGAGAAATTTGATGATGAAGATTTAGATGAAGAAAAAGTCGTAACAAGAGTTCCTTTGCCAAGAGGACGAGAAATTATTGGAAAAATTGAAGAGCGTCATGGAGGGAATAAAATGCGTGTTTCTTGCGCTGATGGAAAAGAAAGAAATTGCCGGGTTCCAGGAAGATTAAAAAGAAAATTGTGGTTAAGACCTGGTGATATTGTAATAATCGAACCTTGGGAACTTGATAATAATAAAGGCGACATTCTCTTAAAATATAAACCTGCACAAATTGAATGGTTGAAAAAAAATAATTATTTGGAAACAGAGAAAGATGAATTTTAAGTAAAATATATTTTTAGTGTAATCTTAGAAAATTATTTTAGTTATATTTTTAAACTAATTTTAACAACTAAACTTATGCCCTGTTAGTCTAGAGGCCAAGGACACAGCCCTTTCAAGGCTGTAACCCGGGTTCGAATCCCGGACAGGGCGTATCACAAATTAATTAAATTATTTTTTCTAATAAATAAAATGCAAGAAGAAGATTTGGATGTAAAAAATGACAAAGAATATGGATATGATTGCACGAAAATTGGATTCACTGAGTTAGATGTTAAAATTTGGAAAAAAGGTTCAGGAGATGAATTAAAAAAGTGGTTGGGTGTGGGAATGTATAAAACCAAATTTGTTTTTAATAACGGAAGTGTTTCTTCTTATAATAATCTTAAAGAATGTGAAGAGTTAGATAAAGCGTTAAACGAAAAATTAACAGAAGGTTTGTTTAATAAAATGTGTGAAAGATATTTTGAATTAATTGAAGAATTTAAAAATGCTGAAATTAAAAAAATTAGCGAAATCATGATTCAATGCTGGCCGATATGGATTGTAATTGATATTTTAGATAATTATCCTTATTTTGGAACAGAGCATATGTTGAGAAGAGCAATGAGAATAAGAACGCAACACCAAGAATTTTATTACAAACTTTCAAAAAAATTAAATGAAAACTCAATTAAATAAATTTTATAGTGAGCCTACTCGGATTTGAACCGAGGACCTCTGGCTCTCTTAGATGTTCCAAGAGAAAGCAATTCTCACGAATTACATTCATATAAGACCAGTGCTCTAACCAAGCTGAGCTATAGGCTCTTAAATTTTTTAGTAATAAAGAATATTAAAAACTATCTATTTAAGTTTTTACAAGAATTTTCTTATTATGAAAATTTTAATAATCTATATACTCAATCACAATAATGCTTATAAACTCTAATTCTTATGAAAATCCATGGAAAAAATAACTCCGATTGTAAAAGAATATGGAAGACATTGGACTGTTAAAGAATCTTTTTATAGAGGTAAATATCACACCTTTGATATTCTTGAAGAATTGACAGAACCTTTAAACGCGCAAGGACTTTCTGATAATTATAATGAAAACAAACCAAAAGAAAAGCATTATCCAGCAAATTCTTTAATCATGGGCTCAATTATGGATTCAGCAGTAATCTCTAAAAATAGTTCTTTAATTAATTTTCTTAGAGAAACTATCAGAAAAAAATCTCCAAACACTTTGTCAGAGATGGTTTATTTTCTTAATGAAAACGGCAAAGCAGTTCATAATTTTGGGACATTAGATGAATTTTGGTTGTATGGAAAAAATTTAGTTGGTCAAGATGGTTTTATTCAAAACTTAAATAATGTAGAAGATATTTTAAGGATTTCACTTGGAAGAAATAATATTTTCAAACTTAATGAAATTTCTCAAGCAATAAACAAAACTAATATGTATTTATGTAGACTAAATGGAAAACCAAATGGGGTTGATAAAAGAGTGGTTGGGTTCAGTGCCGATTTAGATGGGTTTTGCCTCACCTGCAACACCAAGAGTCTCTCGTCAAGGTATCCTGCTTTTCGGGTGTTGCAGGTTGATTGAGTTTTCTCAGGGCTCACTTATTAAAAATATTTAAACTCTAAATTATTTTATTTAATATGCAAAATCCAAAAATTGAAGAAGGAAAATTTTATATAATTAAATTGAAATATTTTGGCAGAGAATTAGAATATGATTGCCAGATAAAATGGGTCAGAGGAAATAGTTTTAAAATTATTACAGATGATGATCATAAATTAATTTTTAAGTTGAATGAATTATTTTATGCTAAGGAAATTCCAAGAGAAAAAGTTATTAAAAAAGAGTATAAACCTGTTTTTGTTAAAAGCATAAAAGTGAAAAATGAGAAAAAGATATAGTTTTTCTTCAAGACGAACAGGCAGAATTGGAAATATTAAAAAGCAAAGGCAGAAATATCCGAACTTGGCTGAAAAAATAGTTGAAATTTCAGATATTGTGCTTGAATTGCTTGACGCAAGGTTTTTTCAAGAAACTCGGAATTTGGGGGTTGAGGAATTAGTTAAAAAACGAGGAAAAAAAATTATTTATGTTGTTAATAAAGTTGATTTGATTGATAATTTGAAAAAACAAGAAATTAAGCAAAGTTTGAAGCCAGTTGTTTTGGTTTCGTGCAAAGAGCGAAAAGGGGTTGCTGAATTAAGAGATTTTATTAAATTAATTGCTAAAAGAGTTGAAAGAAAGGAGAATAAGATATTTAAGAAGTCAAAAGTTGTGAAAGAAGAATCAGATAAAGTTAAAGTTGGGATTATTGGTTACCCTAATACTGGGAAAAGTTCGCTTCTTAATTTGCTTATTGGCAGGGCTTCTTTAGGAGTTGGTTCTGAGGCAGGTTTTACAAAAGGCATTCAAAAAATTAAACTTTCAAAAGATATTGTGCTTTTAGATAGTCCAGGAGTAATACCAAAAGAGCATTATTCAAATTCTGAAGTTCTGAAAATTGCTAATCAAACGATTTTTGGGGGGCGTTCGTATAATCAAATAAAAGAGCCAGATATTGCTGTTCAAAATCTTATGTTAAAGTTTCCTAATGTTTTAGAGAGGACTTATAAAATTGAGGCAAATGGGGATTCTGAAATTCTTTTAAATGAGTTGGGAAAAAGAAAAGGTTTTTTGAAAAAAGGGGGATTTGTGAATGAAGATCAGACAGCGCGATTTGTAATAAAAGATTGGCAAGAAGGAAAAATAGAGATTTAGAAAGATTTATATAGTATCTATAATTAGTTATAGTATGGAAAAAACTACAATTCAGTTAGATTTTAAAACTCTTGAAAGATTAAAATTATTGAAAGTTGTTGAACGGCAATCTTATGATGATTTAGTGAATAATCTTATTGATAATTTTGAAGAAGATGAAATTTTAACAGAAGAAGAATTAGATGAAATTAAATTGGGGTTAGAAGATATTAAAGCAGGAAGATTAGTTTCTATTGAACAAGTTGCAAAAGAAAAAGGAATTGTTTTAAATTAAAATGTTTGTAATTGAGTTTACAAAACATGCTCAAGATTTTATTAACAAACTGGAAAATAAAGATGCAGAAATTATTTTAAACAAAATTTATTCTATGCGTGAAAATCCGTTTAGAAATTTAAAAAGATTGCAAGGTGAGAAATTGTGGAGATTGAGAATAGGAGATTATCGTGCAATTATTGATGTAATTGTTTCAAATAATAAAATAATAATTGTTAGAATCGGACACAGAAAGAATGTTTATAAAAATTGAAATTTAGAAAGGTTTATAATGTTTTAAACTAAAGAATTTTTATGTTAGAAAATTTTGCGAAAGAATTTAATTTACTTAAAGAATATATAGATTATTTTACTGATAAAAATGTTGAGCTACACAAAAAATATTCAGATTATTGTCTTAATGAAATGATTAAAGAATCAAGACGCGATGAAATTGTTGGGTTACGCAAGATATATCCAGATTATTATGTAAATGAAATAATTAAAACAAGATTTAATAAACCTGTTTCGTTTGAAGATTGGAAGAAATTATATGGTTGGGGAGAACCTTTAAGTTTTGAAAATTGGAAAAGATTTTATAGTTATGAAAGATAAATCTATTTTTAATTTCTAATCTTTATTTAAATCATTTAATTTGAATTTTTGAAGATTCTTTTTGTAATTTTGCAGAATTTCTATAGAAAAATGTTTGTAAAATAAATTTATTTTTTTGTTTAAATTATTTACAGAAATTTGTGCAATCTAAAATCCTTTTTTTGATTATTTTTTGTTAATTTTTTGATAAAAAGCAATGTAGGAAACTAATTTTTTTAATAAAAAAATAGAAACTTTTTTCTAAATCATTTTATCGACGATAAAATAACCTTAAATGGGAGAAATATTTATATAGGGGAAACTCGTAGGATAAATGTAGGAAACTACTATTGTTAGAGGTGGCAAAAAAGTGGAGAAAAAATTCATAAATTATTTATTAATTTTGATGTTTTGTTTAATTTTTTCTATATCACTTTTATCTGCTGCAGATATTTTAAACGAGCTTCATTTAAATATTCAAACAACAGATTCTACAACTGGCGAAATTGTTACAGGAACTTTTAATTTTGTTTTTAATATTACAACAAATTCTGATTGTTCAGGTGTAGTTTATTCAAATTCAACTTCATTGACAACTGATTCGCGCGGTATTATTTCATATTATTTGCAAAATGTAAATTTGGATTTTACTCAGCAGTATTATTTATGTTATTATAGAAATGGTGTGTTGATTAATAATTCTAAACTCGCGAGAAACCCCTACTCTTTTACTGCAAAAAATGTTACAACAAGTGGCTTGATTGTGGACTCGAATTTGAATATGGGTTCTTATAATGTTACTGCAACTTACTTGATTGGTTCTGGTAAATATTTAACTGATATTAATGCTTCTGCTATAAATTTGAGTGAAGTTAATTACTGGACAAAATCTGGCTCAAATCTTTATTATAATACTGGAAATGTGGGTATTGGAACAAGTAGTCCAACTGAAAGATTATTTGTTTATGGAAATAAGATTAGGTTAGAAAGTCCATCTGGGAATTCTGCAATTATTGAGTTAAGTTCAGGTGGAAATGATGGTTTGACTTTTCAGGCAACAGCTACTACAACTTCTATAACTTCTCAATCTCGTCCGTTTTCATTGTACAGTTCTGGTTCAGGGCAAGCTATGACTTTTTTGACTTATTATGGCGGAGCTTGGAGTGAAAGAATGGTTATTAAAAACTTAGGAGATATTGGAATTGGGACAAGTAGCCCTGCAGCAAAACTTCATGTAAATGGTTCTATGATTATTAACGGAACTTTAAATATAGATTCAAATAAAATAATAAATTTAGCAAATGGGACTTCTGCAAGTGATGCTGTGACTTATGGACAACTTCAATCTGTAAATGCAACTGCTATTTCTGGAAATGTTGGAGGGAGTGGGACAGCAAACAGGATTGCGTTTTGGAATGCTTCAAATACAATAACAAGTGATGGAAATTTAACTTGGGATGATACTAATAAAAGATTGGGAATTGGGACGACGAGTCCTTCAAGCATATTGCATGTGGCGGGAACCCCCGGGAGCGTGGCAGGTTCAGGAATAACTTTTGGAGACGGGAATACTGCTATTTGGGAAGAAGTTGATGATAGGTTGATAATAAGACCAGGAGGAATTAATACAGCAACTTTCACGGGTGGCAATGTAGGTATTGGGACGACGAATCCATTAAATCAATTGATGATAAAACAAGCATCAGAATCATCGACTCAAGGAATCTCAATAATGGCATCAGGTGACGATTCGCAGATGTTAATGCAACATATTTCTGG
>Ga0233422_10000241_pt1 | contig 28795 bp, 35 predicted proteins | sample Watercolumn_Mata_2_FD_182724 | JGI IMG/M metagenome (GOLD analysis project Ga0233422, IMG submission 182724) | Freshwater microbial communities from Lake Matano, South Sulawesi, Indonesia - Watercolumn_Matano_2014_110_MG | ecosystem: Environmental > Aquatic > Freshwater > Lake | place...
GGAAGGTAATGAAAGGGTGACGATGATAAGCCAGGTCAGGAAAAATGACTTTATCTTGGTGCTCAGGTCACTAACAAAATTTTTTGCGATACCCGGGCTGAGGTTAGGTTATTTAATTGGCGCGGAAAACTTAATCCGTAAAATCGCGGCATTTCAATATCCCTGGAATGTAAATACAGTCGCCCAAATTGTCGCTTCTTCTGTGCTCAAAAATAGAAATTATCAAAGAAAAAGCATCCGGTTTATCTTAAAAGAAAAGGGATATCTGTTTAACCGATTGAGAAAAATTAAGGGATTAAAAGTATATTATCCGGGCGCAAATTTTGTCTTCTGTAAGCTTGAAGGCTCCAGGGTGCAAAGCGCAGGAGAATTAAGCCAGAAACTCATTTTAAAGGGAATGGTTATCCGTAATTGCGGTAATTTCAGGGGGCTAAACCAGAGGTTCTTCAGGGTAGCGGTGAGGACAAGAAACCAGAACAACAGGCTGATTAAAAGCCTGAAAGATATTTTAGAATAAGTATGCCTAAGGTTATACAGGTTTGCGGCACAGGCTCAGGCGTGGGTAAAAGTGTCGTGGTTTCCGCTTTATGCCGAATTTTTCTGCAGGATGGCTTCAGGGTTTGTCCTTTTAAGGCGCAGAATATGGCCTTAAATTCCTTTGTCACCAAAGAATCCGGTGAAATTGGCCGCGCCCAGGCAGTGCAGGCTCAGGCCTGCCGAATAGAGCCCAGCGTAGATATGAATCCAATTCTAATTAAACCTACTTCTGATACAGGCAGCCAGATAATTGTCCGGGGTAAGCCCATTGGTAATATGCAGGCCAAGGAATATATAAATTATAAGCCTAAACTCATAGATACAGTAAAAGATTCTTTCCAGAGGCTGCTTAAAGAATACGAGGTTATAGTTATTGAGGGAGCGGGTAGCCCTGCGGAGATAAATTTAAAGTCGCACGATTTAGTAAATATGAAAATGGCGGAATACGCGGATGCGCCGGTGCTCTTGGTGGGCGATATAGATAAAGGAGGGGTCTTTGCCTCGCTCATAGGAACCCTTAGGCTGCTCAATAAAAAAGAGCAAAAGATGATAAAAGGATTTATCATTAATAAATTTAGGGGGGATATTGAATTGTTAAAACCCGGCATTAATTTCTTGGAAAAAGAAAGCAAAATTAGGGCGCTGGGGATTATACCTTATTTTAAAGATATAAGCATCCCTGAGGAGGATGGTATTTTTTATCGCGAAAATCCAAAAAAAGCCTACCCGTTAAAGCTCGGAGTAATCAAACTGCCCCATATTGCCAATCATACGGATTTTGATATTTTTGAACAAGAAAGGGCGGGGTTTTCTTATATTGATAAGCCGTCTAAAATAGACGACTTAGATATCCTGATTATTCCGGGCACAAAGAATACCATAGGCGATTTGCAATTTTTAAGAAAGGCGGGGTTTGAGACTGCGATTAAAAAACATGTAAAAAATGGGAAAATCTTGGTGGGCATCTGTGGCGGATTCCAGATGTTAGGCAAGGCTATCGTTGACCCCTTAAATATCGAATCCGGTAAAAAAAGTATAGAAGGCTTAAATTTCTTTGACTTTAAGACAATCTTTGCCGGCCAAAAAATAACCCATCAGATTGAGGCAAGGTTGATTAAAAATGGATTAAGGGTTATTGGTTACGAAATACATCACGGAAATACAGTTTGGGGTAAAGCCGGAAAACGGATGTTTATTATCATAAAAAGGCAGGATAACAAGGTAGCAATTTACGACGGCGCATATTCCGGCAATTTTCAGGTTTGGGGAACGCATATCCATGGTATATTTGACAACTATGATTTTAGAAAATGGTTTTTAGATTTAGCATGCAAGAAATTAAATCTGCCTCAGCAAGAACTAAATGAAGATTTAGATATAGATACAGAGATTGATAAACTGGCTAAACTGGTGAGAGAAAATTTAGATATGAAATACCTGTATAAGGTTTTGAATAAGCGTGCATAGTCTTATTATTTTAGGAGGCTATATTTTAGATTTAATTTTTGGCGACCCGCCTTGGCCAGGGCATCCTACAAGAATTATTGGCAGGTTGATAGAAACACTGGAGAAGAAACTGATTTCGGTTAAGATAAATAAAATACTAAGCGGTACCGTATTGGTCGTCTTAGTCACCGCTGTAACCATCGCCTGCCTCTGGAGCATTCTAAGATTAGCCAGACTCATTCATCCTTATTTCTATTATTTAATTTCTGCGCTGTTTATCTATTTTGCCCTTTCGGTAAAACAGCTTGGAATAGAGGCAAATAAGGTCTATTCTGCGCTTAAAGCCGGGGACCTTGTTCAAGCAAGAAAATACCTCTCTATGATAGTGGCCAGGGATAGCCATGGACTTGATGAACCCGAAATAATTCGGGCTACTGTTGAGACAATAGCGGAAAGCACTATGGACGGTATAATTGCTCCCCTGTTTTATGCATTTTTGGGCGGCCCGGTTTTGGCCTGGGGATATAAGGCAATAAATACTTTGGATTCAATGGTGGGGTACAGGAGCGAAAGATACATAGGCTTCGGAAGGGCAACCGCAAAACTCGACGGATTAATAAATTTTATTCCGGCAAAAATAACCTGTTTTTTGATTTCGCTGTCAGCATTTTTCTATAGAAAAAACGGGCTACGCGCAGCGAGATGGTCTTTAAAATATTTCCTTAAATGGCCTCAAGATAATAGCGAGGCTACGGAAGCAGCAATGGCCGGCGCTTTGGGTGTGCAATTAGGCGGCTTAAATTTTTATCAATCTATCCCCGTTCAAAGGCCTTTTATCGGAGATAATCTTTATTCTCTAAATGCAAAACGTATTCCGGAAAGTGTAAGTTTAGCCTATGTTTCATCGGGCATATTCGTGATTATAGGCATGTTCTTACTTTTAATAATGGGGAGGAGGTGAAAAATGCAAAAGAGGTGTCAAAAAAGAAATGCTAAGAAAGCGAGTAAAGCAAACCCTGGCGCTATTTCTTATCGCCTGAAATGCGCCAAAACCGCAAACGGTCTATCGCATTTTGTTATGTATGGAGACGCTCCTAAAGGAAAGTCGCTCTTATGAATGAATTAAGTTACTTCAATATTAGCGGCGGACAAAAAACAGCTATTGATCCGGATAATGCCTTCTGGGGGATAATGGACAATTCCTCTATCCCCCAGAACCTGCTTTCGCTTTATGCGAAAGTAAAAGATAGATTAAATACCGAGTTTAATGAGTTCAGGTTTGGAAAAGAGCTCTCTGCTATCTATATTGACCCCACTGATAGATGCAATGCCAACTGTCCCTATTGTTATATACCTGCTAAGCTCAGGAACAATGGCCGCTCTATGAATAGAGGTGAACTTGCCTTCATCCTTAAGAAATTAGCCCGCTACTTTAATCGCTTCAGAAGAAAACCGGTAATTATTTTTCATGCCAGCGAGCCGTTGTTGGTTAAAGATATTATTTTTGAAGTAATCAGAAAATTTAAAAAAGAGTTCTACTTTGGATTACAGACTAATGCTATTTTATTAGAAGAAGAGGATGCAAGGTTCTTGAAGAAATACCGGGTGGGAGTCGGGATATCGTTGGATTCCCATTTGGCGCCTGTAAACAATAGATTAAGAAAAACAAAAGAGGCCGACGGAAACTTTGAGCACGCCGTAAAAGCAATAAAATGGTTTGCCGGATATGATGGCTTAAATGTAATTACCACGATTACCAAATTCAACGTCGCCCATTTAAGCGATATAGTAGAGTTCCTGCATGGTAAATATGTGCCTTGCGTTTTACTTAATCCGGTAAGGCTTACGCAAAAAGCAAGTTATGCCTTAAAACCCGACGAAAGCCTGATGATTGAATATTTCTTAATGGCTGTGGATAGGGCAATACAATTATCCAGGGATTCCGGCCGAAGAATTATTATTGGTAATTTCACTAATATTATTTTAGGCATAGTTGCGCCTGCTGCCCGCAGGCTTATGTGCGATATATCTCCTTGCGGCGGCGGACGTTGTTTCCTGACTATTACTGCCTCCGGCAAAATGATTCCTTGCGGTGAATTCATTGGGTTAAGGAGATTTTCAGGAGGAAATATCTTTAAGACCGGGGTTAATGAGGCAATGGAATCTAAACCTTTCAAAAAGATTAGGGCCAGAATCGTAGAAAAAATAGAGAAGTGCAACTCTTGTATCTTTAGGAATATCTGCGGCGCGCCTTGCCCTGCGGAATTGCATTCCCTCGGTAATATGCTCCAACCTTCTATATTCTGTAAATTCTATAAAAAAATAATTGAGTACGCCTTTAAGCTCATTGCTGAGAACAAAGTTAAATATTGCTTTAGGGAAGATGGTTTAAATAATCTTGAGTATGACTATCGTTTAGGAGGCTAAAATGAGAGTAGTTGCTTTGTGGAGCGGCGGCAAGGATAGTTGTTTTGCCTGTTACCAGGCAAAATTACAGGGACATCAAGTAATCGCGGTTGTTAATTTTACCAATTCCGACGGGACTGATTCCGTATCGCATGGTTTATCAGCCAAGATCATACAAAGACAGGCAGAGATGATCGAAATGCCTCTTTTGCAAAAAGCCATGCCTAAACAAGGCTATAGAGATGCGTTTAAGGCATTGATTGAAGAGCTTAAGACAAAAGAAGGCATAGAGGGAATCGTTTTCGGGGATATCTATCTACAGGAACATAAGGATTGGATAGATAAAGTTTGCCAAGAATTAAAGGTGGAAGCGATTCTGCCTATATGGACAACAGATACCGAGAGATTGGCTAAGCAAATCATTGATTCAGGGTTTAAAGCAATTGTCGTTTCGGTGAATAAAGATATACTGGGGGAGCAATGGTTGGGCCGTGAAATCGACAACCGATTCATAAGCGACCTAAAAGCGCTGGGAAACATTGATCTCTGCGGGGAAAAGGGCGAATTCCATACATTTGTCTATGATGGGCCTATTTTTGAGAAGCCGGTAGAGTTTGTTGCCGGAGGGAAAGTCTATAAAGATAAACATTGTTTTTTGGAGCTTTTGCCTAAGTAAAATATAGGGTGAAGAGGATATATTGAAAATAGGAATAATCGTATTTTTGTTTATAACTCATCTTCTTTTTGCTCAAGAGGATGTTCCGCAAAGAATAATTTCGTTAGGGCCATCTATAACCAAAGCGTTATATCTATTAGGAGTTCAGGACAAATTAATAGCTAACACTATTTACTGCATCTATCCGCCCGAAGCAAAAAAGAAGGAAAGGGTTGGTACAGCCCAGAAGCTAAATTTAGAAAAGGTGTATAGCCTAAAACCCGATTTGGTTTTAGCAACCTCCTTGGTAGACCAGAGGTCAACAGAGAAATTAAAGAATTTAGGGATAAGGGTTGTCACTTTTTCTACGCCGAGAGATTTTAATGATATATGCAAACAGTTTCTGGAATTAGGCAGGTTAGTCGGCAAAGAAAATGAGGCAAAGGAGATTGTAGAAAGAGCCGAAAACGAAGCAGCCTTGATTAGAGAAAAGGTTAAAAATTTGTACAAACCCAAGGTTCTCATTCAGGTAGGGGCAAGGCCTTTGGTTGCGGCAACGGGAAACTATTTTGTTAATGATTATATTGAATTTGCCGGCGGGATAAATATCGCCAAGGATGCAAAAGAGAGCATTTATTCAAGAGAGCGGGTTTTAAAGGAAAATCCCGATGTCATAATTATTACAACAATGGGCATTGCTGTAGGGGAAGAGAGGAAGATTTGGCAAAAATATGAAATATTGAACGCGGCAAAGTTTAATCAGATTTACATTATAGATACCGATAAAATCACCAGTCCTACGCCGCAGAGTTTCGTAAAGACTATTGAGGAGTTTGCGCATATTTTACATCCGGAAAAATAAGATGAGAAAAAGAATTATTTATTGGGTTGTCTGGATATTTGTTTTGACTGGCCTCCTTTTGGCGACAGCCCTCTTTTCCTTATACATAGGTTCCGTTGGTATGTCTTTAAACAAGATTTTGAGAGTTATCCTTGAAGGTAAAGGCACGCTCGAATACAGCATCCTTTTTGATATTCGCCTGCCCCGGATTATTCTGGGGTTTGCTATAGGCGGTAGCTTAAGCCTAATCGGGGTAATCTTGCAGGGAATGTTTCGTAACCCGCTCGTTGAACCCTATACCTTGGGCATCTCAGGGGGGGCGGCAATAGGCGTATGTCTTAATATTGTTTTTCGCTTAAATCGCGCTTTAGGAATATTGTCGCTTCCGGTATGCGGCTTTTTAGGGGCTTTATGCGTAGTTGTCCTGGTATATTCATTGAGCGTAAAAAAAGGTGTTCTAAAAATCCAAGGGCTACTCCTGACAGGGGTCATGATCAGTTTTATTTCTTCGTCATTGATTATGCTCATTATGGCCGTGTCGCGGACAGAAGACCTGCATGGAATTGTGTTCTGGATTATGGGGTCTTTGGAAGAACCGAATAATGCTCTAATATTGATATCGTTATGCGCCTCCATTGCGGGCTTGATATTATCTTATCTTTTTTGCATAGACCTCAATGCGCTCGCGCTGGGAGAAGAAGAAGCAATGCATCTGGGAATCAATGTGGAAAGGTCTAAGAGGCTTTTGTTTATTATCGCATCTGTCTTGACCGGTTTTAGCGTTTCGGTTGCCGGTATCATCGGCTTTGTGGGGTTAGTTGTCCCTCATTTTGTCCGGGTAGTCGTCGGCAGAGACCACCGGATTCTTTTAGTGAGTTCTTTCCTGGGCGGAGCCGCCTTTTTAATTCTCTGCGATACTTTGGCCAGGACAATTATCGCTCCTGTAGAATTACCCGTTGGGGTAATTACCGGCCTTATGGGCGGAAGCGCCTTTGTGTATGTGCTTACCAGAAAACAAATGTTGCTAAAGGCAAAATAATGCTTCGCATCAATGGATTAGGTTGCGGTTATTACGACCGCCAGGTATTGTGGGACATCAATTTAGAGGTGCCTCCCAAAGAGATTATGGGGATTATCGGCCCTAATGGCTCAGGAAAGACTACCCTTTTACGGGCGGTATCCCGGCTGCTTAAACCGAAACAAGGTTCGATACACCTGGACGGTAAAGATATCTGGCAGATGAAGTATAGGGAGCTGGCAAAAAGAGTCGCTGTCGTTTCTCAAGGCTTGCCCGAAGAGACCCTGACTGTTGAGGAATTTGTCCTGTTGGGAAGGATTCCGCATTTTGAGGGTTTGCAGTTTCTTGAAACAAATCACGATTTTGAAGTTGCTGAAGGATGTATGGCACTTACCGATGTGCTAAGGCTCAAAGACAGGCCTATCGGTCAAATAAGCGGCGGAGAAAGGCAGCTCGCCTTAATTGCGCGCGCGTTGACACAAGAGCCGGCATTGCTTTTACTGGATGAGCCGACAACATACCTTGATATTGCCCATCAGGTAGGGATGCTGGACCTCATTAAGCGGCTTAACCGCAAGCTCGGGCTTACCGTGCTTATGGTTTTGCACGACCTTAATCTGGCTAGTGAATATTGCGATAAGGTCGCGCTTTTATCCAACGGAAAAATCTATAAGCAAGGCAGGCCTGAGGAAGTTTTGAATTATAAAGTCATTGAGGACGTGTATAAAACGGTCGTGGTTGTCCAGAAGAATCCGGTTTCTAAAAAGCCGTACATCCTTTTAGTTTCAGAAGAAGAAAAGCGTAAGAAAAAATAATGAAGCAGGGATTAATCCAAATTTATACGGGTGAGGGAAAAGGAAAGACCACGGCAGCAGTCGGTCTTGCCTTGCGTTCAAGAGGGCACAATCTTAAGGTCGGATACATTTTCTTTCATAAGGACCCCAAAAGGTTTGGATACGCAGAGCTCAAGCTTTTAAAAAAAGTGGGGGTAAAGGTTTTTGGTTTCTCCCGTAAGCACCCGCATTTTTACAAAAATCTTGACCCAAACCGCGTACGCCGCGAATGCTTAAAAGGAATAAACTTCATTAAAAAGATATATCGCGATGGAAGCTACGATGTTCTTATTCTTGATGAGATACTCGTTTCTCTACGCGACGGATTCCTTAAAGAAAAGGAAATACTTGAAATCATGAAATTAAAGCCTCGCGGTATAGAGTTAATCATAACCGGCAGAGGCGCTACAAACAAAATTATTAAGGAAGCGGATTTGGTAAGCATTATAAATAAGAAAAAGCATTATTTTGATGCAGGAGTAAAGAAGAGAAGAGGGATAGAGTTTTAAATAATGGAACGGCTGGATGAAAGGAGGTCGGGAAATATTTTTAGAATCTATCCGGATAGGCAAAGGAAATAAAGGTGCGAACCCTTTTGCTGCCCCGCAACGGTAATTCTCCGCCGCAGGCGGAGAGAGCCCGGTCGATTGCCTATCGCAGGGAAGCCCGCCTTCGCTAAAGCTTCGGCGGGTAAATATTCTCGAGGGAGGAGAATTATGAAAAAAAGGATATTTATTTTAGTGGGGATAACGATGCTGGCTGTAGTTGAAGGCGCCTATGCCGAAGAAGACAGGTCCATTGATAGTAAAGCCGCTGAATTGGAGCCGATAACGGTAACTGCTTCAAGAGCAGCGAGAATGGTATCAGAGTCTCCGGCAAGCGTAAGTATTATCTCTAAACAGGATATAGCGCAGACTAATGCGAAGAGCGTAGCCGACTTACTGAAAGATATCGAGGGAGTTTATATGTATGACCCTACGGGCGTAGGGGCTACCGGAGTAGTTGTTAATATGCGTGGTTTTTACGGAGGGATGTCTTCGCATCATTTGGTTTTGGTAGACGGGATACCGCAGAATAAAGGTAAAGACAAGCTGGTTGATTGGGATTTGATTTCTATGGACAATATAGAGAGTATCGAGGTTGTGCGGGGGCCCGCATCAGCTTTGTACGGGGATAATGCGATGTCTGGCGTAATAAATATTATTACTAAGAAGTCGAAAGATAAACCCGAGAGCAAATTTTTAGCTTCTTACGGAAGTTTTAATACCCAGGGGTACGAGGCGTCAACATTGGGAGCGTACAAGCAATTTGGGTATCTTGTGGGAGCGAGTTATAAAACCACCGACGGGTTTCGCAGGCATTGTGATTATGACAGGACTCATGTAGGCGGGAAATTAGATTATGCAATTAATGATAGTCAAGCCCTGAAGTTGTCTCTAAACTATTACCGGAAAGAAAGGGGCGCTATTTCCTGGGCATTGACCGAAGCCCAGATTGCACAGGACCGGCGTCAGGCGCGTCCGGGTACGGAAAACGATAGGGGCGAAGAAACAAAAAGCGATGTAAGTATTACGCACGCTTGGGATGTGAATGAGAAGATAACCGCAGAGGCGACATTTTATTACAAATATGACGATGCGGATTCATTTTATACAAGCGGCTCCACAGAAAGCACGAAGAGAGAGCAGCTCGAAGATGAGGATGTGTATGGTCTATTGCTGAAAGGCGGCTTAAAACAAGAGATTATGGGTTTAAAGCACGAATTTACCGGGGGGGTTGATTTAGAAAGGGACAACTTTGATTATGAAGAGTATAATGCGCCGTATCAGCAAAGAGGGTCATTGCGCAGTGATTACGGGGTAAAAAGGGATAAGTTAGGCCCTTACCTTCAAGATGAGATTAATCTTACCGATGCCTTGCGTTTTATTGCCGGCGTTAGATACGACCGGGTAAATTTTGATTTTGACGATAGGAAGACCGCAGCTAACTCAAAAACAGAAAAGATGTCTAAGGTAACTCCGAGATGCAGTTTGGTGTATATGTATCAGAAAGACTCAAGCCTCTATGCGAATTATGCCCAGGCCTTCAGAACCCCTACCATAGGACAGATGTTTACTTACGGTAGTTCCGCTAATCCTGATTTGAAACCCGAAGAAGCGACAAACTACGAAATCGGATTACATCATCGTTTTAATGAGTTCCTGAGGGGGAATTTGAGCTTTTACTGGATGGAGCTTGATAACGAAATTTGGTATGACTACGCTACCAACCAATATCAGAATTATGGCGAGACATCGCATAAGGGTGTGGAGACGGGTTTAGATTTCAAAGTCGCTAAATGGTTATCAGGATTTGCAAATTACACCTATTCACGACCAAAGAATGAAACAGGTAGCTATAGCGGAAAATATCTGACGAGCATTCCTATCCACAAGGCAAGTTCAGGGTTATATTTTGCTGCCGATTCCGGCTTAAGCTGGGCCTTTATTGTTACGTATGTCGGCAGTTCCTATATTGATTCGGCAAATGATAATAAACTTTCAAGTTATACCATAGCCGATACGAAAATAAGTTATAGATATAAAGTGATGAAAATATTCCTGGCAATTGACAATTTATTTGACGAAGAATATAATTCCTATGGTTATGTAAGCGGCACTACTAAATATTTTAATCCTGCTGCGGCTAGAACATTTACCGCAGGCGTAGAGATGAAGTTTTGAGGCCAGCAGAATCTTTAAAATTCCGGCTTGCAAATTAAACGCAGTTGTGCTAATTTAAAGGCAAGATGTTTTCCGAAAGGGTATTTCAAATAGCCCTTCTAATTTCATTAATTACGCACGGGGTTATTCTGTTCCAGAACCCGAATTTCCATCCTTTCCCCGCGCAGAAAAAAGAAGAAAAGTTGGAAGTTAGTTATATAAAGAAACCTCAGGAAACCAAAACAGAACTAAAAACCCAAACCCCGGCAAAAAGAGAGCCGTTCTTAAAATTATCCTCAAAAATCACCGCCGAGAAAAGGATACCGCCCCCGTTTATAGATAAAGAGAGTATTTTTAAGGGCAGAAACGCGCTTAAGCAGCAGGACGCAGGTTTCCCTAAACCGGCCTTTATAAAACCCGACATCATCGCTATTAAAAAGAAAATAACCCTCCCCCCCATAGATATGAATAAAATCAATAACCCTTCCTACATAAGTTATTACCAGGTTGTGCGCGAAAAGATTAAACGCGCCGCATACCAGAATTACACCGGCAGGGAAGAAGGAGAGGTTACAATCTCATTTGTCATATCAGACGACGGATACTTAAAGGATTTAAGACTCATAGAAGACAAGTCCTCGCCCAGCCCTTATTTAAGGGAGATTGCTTTAAGAAGCTTAAAAGACGCCTCTCCTTTCCCTAATTTCCCCAAGGAATTAAGCTATCCCCGCCTTTCATTTAATTTAACCGTAACCTTCGAAACAGAATAGTTCAATACAGGGACGTTCCTTGGCCCAAAGCAAAGGGTGTCCCCAGCTGGGGACACCCTTCCGATTGGATGCAAAGACGTCCCTGTTCTGTGTTGACAGGTATTAAAATCGCTGGTATAATAAAAGTCTAAATTAAGAAAGGAGATGATTATATTGCCAGAGATAGAGGTTAAAAAAGACGAGTCTTTTGAATCGGCGTTGCGGCGTTTCAAAAAGAAGATTGAGCAGGAAGGCATCTTAAGGGAAGTAAGAGACCGTAAGCATTATGAAAAACCCAGCGAGCGTAAAAGAAAAAGGGCAAAGGGAAGAAGATAGTAATGGGTTTGGCTCTTTCAACATCATGGAATGCCTTCCGTTATGACGACGGTAAGGAACTGCTCTTTGAAATAAAAAATCTAGGTTTCAAGGATCTGGAGCTGAGTTTTAACCTTACTCACTCGATGCTTGGGGACATCGAAAAGGCCTTAAAACAAATCCCGCTAAACATTGTAAGCCTGCATAATTTCTGCCCTATACCGGATGGTTTACCAAGGGAAGAAGCCCTTCCCGATTATTATTCGTTAGCCTCCCTGCAAGAGGAAGAAAGAAACCTTGCTATAAAATATACAAAAAGAAGCATAGATACGGCTGCGGCCTTGGGTGCAAAGGCAGTGGTTCTCCACTGCGGGAGGGTCGAGGTTCCGGATAGAACCAGGGACCTTATTAATCTCTATGAAAGAGATCTTAAAGGCTCAGAAGAATTCAAGGCCTTAAAGAAGATTGTAATTGAAGAGCGCCGAAATTTCGAGGAACCCTTTTTTAAAAACTCCCTTAATAGCCTGGAAGAATTAAATCGTTACGCCAAACAAAAGGCTATACTCTTAGGAATCGAGACGCGCTTTTACTACCGGGAAATCCCTTCATTGGAAGAAATAGGGATAATCCTAGATAAGTTTAAGGGTTCCAATATATTTTACTGGCACGATACAGGCCATGCCCAGGTTATGGAAAACCTGGGATTTTCCAGCCACAAAGAGTATTTGGATTTATATAGCAGGGCAATGCTTGGCATACACCTGCACGACATCTTAGGATGCACTGACCACAAAGCGCCCCTTAAAGGAGAATTTGATTTTAAGTGGTTGGCGCCTTATCTTAAAAAAGAAACCGTAAAAGTAATTGAAGCGCATCATCCTGCAACCGGGCAGGATATAAGAGAAAGCAAGAAATTCTTAGAAACGGTGTTTGATGGAAGAACCTAAAATAAGAAAACCCGCTGTAGCCGGCCAGTTTTATCCTTCTTCTGCGCAGGGATTAAAAGGGCAAATAGAGGCTTTTATTGATAAGAAAGCAAATAAAACCGATGCGATTGCCTGTATGCTTCCGCACGCAGGTTATATCTATTCGGGAGGCGTGGCAGCCCAGACCCTTTCGCGGGTTAATGTCAAGGATAAAATAATACTTCTGGGGCCTAACCATACTGGTTTCGGGCCGGCGTTTAGCATAATGACAGAAGGGGTATGGCAGACGCCCTTAGGCGAGATAGAGATAGATTCTAATTTAGCCAAGAAAATATTGCAAAACTCCAAATATTTAGAAGAAGATGCCTCGGCGCATGCCTACGAACATTCTTTAGAAGTGGAATTACCGTTCCTGCAATATTTTAAAACCGATTTTAAAATTGTCCCCATTATATTATTATCCGACGAAATCAAAGCCCTTAAGCAGATAGGGGAAGAAATCGCCTCTGTGCTTAAAGATTCTAAAGGCTCCTCTATGATTGTGGCCAGTTCTGATATGACGCACTATGAGCCCCAGGCAACCGCACAAAATAAAGACAAAGAGGCAATAGGAGCGATATTAGAGTTAAACGAAGATAAGCTGATTGAAAAAATCAGGAGGTTAAATATATCCATGTGCGGATATGCGCCGGTAATAGTTATGTTAAAGGCAGCTAAAATATTGGGCGCAAAAGGCGCCTCGTTAATTAAATACCAGACCAGCGGCGATGTAACCGGAGACCGCAGCAGCGTTGTAGGTTATGCCGGGATTATAGTTCAGTAACTCGTAAGCTAGCCTGCCTGCCGGCAGGCAGGTAACTCGTAACTAGTAATTTTAGAAAAATGGAAGAAAATAAGAAAAGTGTAGATGAGAGCTGGAAGGAAGCGGCGGGCAAGGAAAAGGAGGCGCTCAAGAAAGAAGGCAAATTTGCGCCACCTGAGCCTGATTTTAATTTTTTTATTACCACACTTTCCCTTCAGGCATCCATTGCCTTAGGCCAAGTCCCTAATCCGGTTACGAACAAGACCGAAGAAGACCTTACCCAGGCCAGGTTCCTCATTGATACATTAGGGATGTTAAAGGAAAAGACCAGAGGTAATTTAACCGCAGATGAAACCAATCTTTTAGAAAATCTGCTCTACGAACTGAGGATGTTTTATCTTTCCAAGCAGAAAGGGGAAATAAAATGATTGACAAAGAATTACTGGATATACTCGCCTGCCCTGCCTGTAAAGGGGATGTTGAGCTAAAAGAGAATAAAATAGCCTGCAAAAAGTGCGGGAAAAAATACCCTATAAAAGACGGGATACCCGTGATGCTGATTGATGAGGCAGAAGATTAAAAAATGAAGAAAATACTAGTCATACACGGTCCGAATCTGGATTTACTGGGGCAAAGGGAGCCTGCTATTTACGGCAGGGTCACTCTTAAACAGATAAACACTGAATTAAAAAAGCTTGCCGCCAGAAAAAAAGTCAGCCTTAAAATCCTCCAGTCTAACCACGAAGGTGAAATCGTGGATTTAATAGGCAGGGCCAAGGCTAAATACAACGGGTTATTGATAAATCCCGCTGCCTATACCCACACAAGCGTTGCCATCAGGGACGCAATCGCAAGTTCCGGCATAATGACGGTAGAAGTGCATCTTTCCAATATTTATTCGCGGGAAGAATTCAGGCAAAAATCCCTTATCAGCCCCGTTGTAAAAGGCACGGTATTGGGCTTTGGCGCTAAGAGTTATATTCTGGGCCTTGAGGCGCTGATAGATTTGCTTTGATGTTCAATGAATCTGCGCATAAAAAATATTTATACGAAATTAAGAGAGCGGAATTTAGACGCTCTAATTGTTTCTTTACCCGCCAACATTTCGTATCTCACTAAATACCCAAGCCGCGATTCCTACCTTTTGGCCTCAAAAAAGGGAAATATCTATTTCACGGATTCGCGCTATATCCAGGAAGCGAAATCAGCGCTCAAAGGAATCGCTTCTTTGAAGAAAATCAACGGTTCGGTTTTTAAATTAGTGGCGGATGCCTGCTTAAGCCTCGGGCTTAAACGCGTCGCTTTTGAAGAAAGAAATCTTGCGTTTGCCGAATACAAAAAAATAAAAGAGGCGCTCGGTAGAAAAGCGCTTTTAGTGCCGACCCATAGCCTGATTGAGGAATTAAGGCAAATCAAAGAGCCTGAAGAATTAGAAAAGTTAAGAAACGCAATTGCAATAACCGCAAAGGCTTTTAAATTTATTGAAAATCTTATAGCCTCTGGAAAGCGAGAGATAGAAATTGCAGGAGAAATAGAGCGCTTTATTAGATACGAAGGCGCTTCTCGCGTCAGTTTTGACATAATTGTCGCTTCGGGGCCGAATTCCAGCTTCCCCCATCATATTTCTTCGCAAAGAAAGCTAGAAAATAATGAACCGGTATTGCTTGATATAGGCGTTGAATACCTGGGCTATAAATCCGACTTGACACGGGTATTCTTTTTGGGTAAAATAAATAATCTTAGACGAAAGATTTACGACATTGTCCTTGAAGCGCAAAGACTGGCAATAAAGAAGATAAAACCCGGGCAAAATATAGCTGAAATTGACCAGGCCAGCCGTGGGTATATAACCCAAAAGGGATTTGGCAAATTTTTTGGCCATAATTTAGGCCACGGGGTGGGATTAGAAGTGCACGAATCCCCGCATATATCAGGAAACGAAAGAAATACGTTAAAGCCGGGGATGGTATTTACTGTTGAGCCGGCGATATATCTACCCGGTAAATTCGGGATAAGGATAGAAGATATGGTTTTAGTAACCAGGCATGGCTGTGAGGTGTTAAGTGGCGCTGTCAATAAATGAAATAAAATCCGGGGTAACGATATTGGTTGACGCTGAAGTCTACATCGTTATAGATACCCAGCACGTCAAACCCGGCAAAGGCGCTGCCTTTGTGCGGGCAAAATTAAGGAATTTAAAAAATGCGAGCATCCAGGAGAAGACCTTCAGGGGCGACGAAAAGATAGAAGAGGCCTTTGTTGAAGAAAGGCGGCTGCAATACCAGTATGCTTCGGGAAATCTCTTACATTTTATGGACCAGGATAATTTCGAAGAAATAACCGTCTCGCAGGATAATCTTGGGGACAAAAAGAAATTCTTAAAGGATAACTTAGAGGTAACAGGCTATTTCTATAAAAATGAGATCCTGAATATCAGCCTTCCGAATTTTATTGAGTTTAAGGTTGTTCATACTGAGCCCGGGATAAAAGGCGATACTGCAAAAAGCGGCACTAAGCCGGCCGAGATAGAAACCGGGGCAGCAGTGCAGGTCCCTCTTTTTATTAACCTGGGAGATAGGATTAAAGTGGATACCCGCACTGGAGAATATGTAGAGAGGACATATTAAAGGAGCATAAATGAACCTGAAAGAAATTAAAGAGATGATAAATCTGATGAATGAGAACGGCCTGATGGAATTGGAGATAGAAAAAGACGGGATGCGTATCAGGTTAAAAAAGACTATATCCGGTACGGAAGGCTTTAGCGGGCCTATTGTAGTGGAAAGAGAAAGGGTATCTGAAACCTTCTCTAAAAAAGAGGCGCCTGTAACTCCTGAAAAGATAGAGGTAAATACCGTTGAAATAAAGGCTCCGATGGTAGGCACCTTTTACCGTGCGCCTTCTCCGGAGGCGCCCCCCTATGCTGAGGTTGAGCAGACCATTGAGCCTGGCCAAGTCATCTGTATTATTGAAGCGATGAAATTAATGAATGAAATAAAATCAGAGATTAAGGGTAAAATCCTGGAAATCCTTGTCGATAATGCCGAGCCGGTAGAATTCGGGCAGCCTATGTTCCTTATTGAGCCTCTCTAAAAAATGTTCTCCAAAATACTCATTGCCAACCGGGGCGAAATAGCCCTGAGAATTATCCGCGCCTGCCGCGAACTGGGGATACGCACTGTTGCCATTTATTCGGAAGCGGATAGGAATTCCCTGCACGTCAGGTTTGCCGATGAGGCCATTTGCGTAGGCCAGGCAGCGAGTTCCAACAGTTACCTCAATATCCCGGCAATTATCAGCGCCGCAGAAATCACCGACGTAGAAGCCATCCACCCCGGATACGGCTTTCTCGCGGAAAACCCCCATTTTGCCGAAATCTGCGAATCCTGCAAGATAACCTTTATCGGACCTACCCCGGAAAATATCCGGCTGATGGGGGATAAAATGGCAGCGCGCGCCACAATGCAAAAAGCAGGCCTGCCGATAGTTCCCGGTAGCGCGTCCATAGTAAAAAATAAAGAAGAGGCGCTGAAAACCTCCAAGGCGATAGGATACCCCGTAATCATAAAAGCGGCTAGCGGCGGCGGCGGTAAAGGAATGAGGATATGCCATAACGACCTGACATTAATCTCAAGCCTGATGACTGCGCAGGCAGAGGCAGAAGCCAACTTCGGGAATCCTAACTGCTACATTGAGAAGTACCTCGAGAAGCCGCGCCATATTGAAATACAGGTTTTAGCGGATAGATATAACCATACTCTGCATCTCGGGGAAAGGGACTGCAGTATTCAAAGAAGGCACCAGAAATTGCTGGAGGAATCCCCGTCTCCTGCGGTAGACAACAAGTTGCGCCGGCGCCTGGGCGAAATGGCATTAAAAGGAGTAAAAACAGTAGGCTATGTAAGCGCGGGGACAATAGAATTCCTGCTGGACCGCCATAATAATTTTTATTTTATGGAGATGAATACCAGGATTCAGGTTGAACATCCGGTGACCGAAATGGTAACGGGAGTAGACCTGATAAAAGAGCAACTGCGCATTGCATCCGGAGAAAAATTAAAGATTCACCAGGACAATATCCAGATAAAAGGGCATGCGATAGAGTGCCGCATAAATGCCGAAGATTACGAGAATAATTTTATGCCTTCCCCCGGTAAAATTGAAACGCTTAACCTGCCCGGAGGACCGGGAGTGCGGGTAGACACCCATATCTATCCGGGATATGAAATCTCTCCTTTCTACGATTCCCTGGTCGCCAAACTAATAACCCGCGGCAATAATAGGCAGGAGGCAGTCAAAATAATGCAACGCGCCCTGAATGAATTTGAGATTGCGCCCATAAAAACAACCATACCGTTTCACCTGCGCCTTATGGAGAATCCTTTATTCTTAAAAGGCGACGTATCAACGCATCTGGTCCAGGAAATGTTAAAAGAAGAGCAAAAAGGGGAGGAATAATGCACAGGGACGAATCGCGCACGGATTTCGGGACAGTGAGAATTCATAAAAAGGTTATAGCCTCGATTTCTTCTCTCGCGGCTGCGGAAATAGAGGGCGTAAAACGCGTGGGAGGGGATTTCAAAAGCGGGCTTCTGGAGCTGATAGGAAAGAAAAATCTTGCGGCCATCAATGTTGAAATTACTAAGAGCGACGAGGTAAAAGTGGAGATTCCCCTGGTTATAAAATACGGCTATAACATTCCTGATGTAGCCAACAAGGTTCAGGAAAATGTCCGCAATAATCTGGAGAAGATGACTAACCTGTCAATAAAAGACGTCAATATAAGCGTTCAGGCCATAGAAAGGGGGTAACATGAGGATTTTTACGGTGTTAGGGATATTATTTTATGCCTCGGTTATCATATTAATCGGCGTGACTCTGATAGTCTTCTCGTTAAATTTATTGCAGCCCCAGGACATAAATAACTTAATCATATATGCGCAAGGCAACCCTCATTCAAGGATAATCGTGGCCCTTTCCGGCCTCTTATTGATACTGATCAGTTTCTCATTCGCGCAGTTAATCCTTGGCCGCTTCCAGCGCGAAAAAACCATTGCCTTTACCACCTCCTCGGGCGAAGTGACCATCGCCCTCTCGGCAGTAGAGGATTTAATCAGGAGGCTTGCCGGAATCATACCAGAGATTAAAGAATTAAGGCCGGATGTGATTGCCACCAAAAAAGGAATCATTGTGGATATCAGGGTAGTTTTAAGGTCAGAGGCGAATATCCCCGAATTGACTGGGCGGCTTCAGGATATAGCCAAGTCTAAAATACAAGAGGTGTTAGGTGTGGAAGAGCAGATTATCATTAAGATTCACGTAACAAAAATTATTTCCACGGAAGAGAAAGATAAGAAAAGAAAAGAAATAGAAAAACAGGAGCCCACAATACCATTCAGCGGATACGGCAGGGTCTAAGGGAGGATTGAATATGCAAAGAGTCGGGATACTCACAGGCGGAGGCGACTGCCCGGGATTAAACCCCGTAATCAGGGCAGTAGTAAGGAAGGGGTTAATGGAAGGTTATGAAATTGTCGGTATTAAAAATGGTTGGTTGGGTTTAATTGAAAACGATACTATGCCGTTAGATATAGGGGCGGTTTCCGGCATATTGCCTAAAGGAGGCACGATACTGGGCACAAGCAGGACAAATCCATACAAGAAAGAGGAGGACCTGAAAAACTTAAAGGATAATTTTAAGCGGCTTCGCCTGGATGCCTTGGTGGCAGTGGGAGGAGAGGATACGCTGGGCGTGGCTGCAAAATTAATCAAGGACGGTATTACTAATATTGTTGGCGTGCCTAAAACAATAGACAATGACCTTTCTGCTACTGACTATACGTTCGGGTTTGATACGGCAGTGAACACCGCGATGGAATGCATTGACAGGCTGCACACCACGGCAGAAAGCCACCACCGCATTATTGTCGCCGAAGTAATGGGAAGGCATGCCGGATGGATTGCCGCTGAAGCAGGGATTGCCGGAGGCGCGGACATAATATTAATCCCTGAAATACCCATAGATATTGAAGAGGTATGCGCGGTGATAAAAAAGAGGCATCAAAGGGGAAAGACATTCAGCATAGTTGTGGTTGCTGAGGGAGCGCATTTCAAAGAAGGGAGTGCGGTTGTCCAGGAACAAAAACTTGATGCATTCGGCCATGTGAGGCTCGGCGGCATAGGCGAAGCGCTGGCCCAGGAAATAGAAAAAAGGACAGGCTATGAAACAAGGGTGAGCGTCCTCGGCCACATACAAAGGGGAGGCTCTCCCACAGCCTTTGACAGGGTCCTGGGAACTAGGCTCGGCGTAAAAGCGGTAGAACTCGTAAAAAATAAAAAATTCGGGAGGATGGTGGCGTTGTCAGGGGTTAAGATTATAGACGTTCCTATAGAAGACGCTGTCAAGGAATTAAAAACAATAGATATGGAACTCTACGATATTGCCAAGGTCTTCTTTGGATAACAGCGGAGGCTGAAAAAATGAGAGACAGGATAAAAGATATACTCCTTGAGAGCATACAGGTCAAAGAAGAGTTATTGCATACGAAGATAGGAGAGATCCTGGAACTGGCTGAGTTGATGATAGAGGCGCTTAAGAAAAACGGCAAGGTTATCCTGTTCGGAAACGGCGGCTCGGCAAGCGATGCCCAGCACATTGCTGCTGAACTCGTGGGAAGGTTTAAAAAGGAGAGGGCTGCTCTCGCCGCTATTGCCCTTACCACCAATACCTCCATATTGACATCAATAGCCAATGATTACGGTTATGATATAGTTTTTGCCAGGCAGATTGAAGCCCTGGCGCAAAAGAACGATATTGCCGTCGGAATATCTACCAGCGGCAAAGCCAAAAATGTCGCTGCGGGGATTAAACAGGCTAAAAAAATGGGCTTAAAAACAGTTGCCTTTACAGGCGCAGACGGAGGGGAACTGGCTAAATTAGCCGATATATCTTTGATAGTGCCCTCTTCGGTTACAGCCAGAATTCAGGAGGCGCATATAACCATAGGCCATATCCTGTGCGAACTAATAGAGGAGTCGTTTTGCTGAAAGAAAAAATAAAGAATCTCAACTCCTTAAAAAAAATAATCCTAAAACTTAAGAAAAGAGGCAGGAAAATCGTATTTACCAACGGTTGTTTTGACCTGCTGCATTACGGCCACGTAAAATACCTTGAAGACGCCAAAAGCAAAGGGGATATCCTTGTTGTGGCAATAAATAGCGATGCCTCGGTAAGAAAAATAAAAGGAAAAAAAAGGCCGATTATGGCTCAAGAGGACCGTCTGAGTTTAATAGCGGCTTTGGAAAGCGTGGATTACGCAGTCTTATTTAACGAAGAGACTCCCCTCAAGGTTATAAAAGAGCTTAGACCCGATGTACTGGTTAAAGGCGCTGACTGGGGCAGGAAACAAATAGTGGGTAGCGATACTGTCTTAAGTTACGGCGGAAAGGTATCTACAATAAAATTGGCAAAGGGCCGCTCCACTACTAACCTGATTAAAAAGATTGCCAAAATATTCTAAAACCGAATCCGTTAACAGGATTATTGACGCCAATATCAACCGGCTAAAAGAGGGTCTGCGCGTCTGTGAAGAAATAGCGAGGTTCATACTTAACAGCCCAAGAATCACTTCGGAATTTAAAAAAATAAGGCACGAAATAGATGCGGCAGTTAAACGCCTTCCCGCTCCTATAGATTTGCTTAAAGAAAGGGAGAGCAGAAAAGACGTGGGCAGGAATATCTATATAAACGAATTAAAAAGAAGAAATTTCCAGGACATTTTCTTTGCCAATATCCAGCGGGTGAAAGAATCCGTAAGGGTCTTGGAGGAATTTACCAAACTCATAAATAAAAATCTCGCCGTCAGCTTCAAAAACATAAGGTATAACATCTATGAAATCGAGAAAATTGCTGCTAAGGGAATCTCGGCTTTATCTAATCGTAGATAAAAAGGCTTGCAGGAAGAATTCCATATTTGATATAACCAGCCGGGTAAAGGGTCTGGATGTAGATATAATTCAATTCAGGGACAAGGAATCCAAGAAAGGGGAGATTCTAAGAAACGCCTTCCTGATACATAAATTATTATTAGATACTAAAAAATTGTTTATTGTAAATGACTATCTGGATGTTGCAAAACTGATAAATAGCGACGGCCTGCATATAGGCCAGTACGATACGCCGATAGAAATAGCCAGGCGCATATTGGGCGAAGATAAAATTATCGGCGTCTCCTGCCATAATCTAAAGCAAGCTATTCAAGCACAAAAGAGGGGAGCCGATTACATAAGCATAGGCCCGGTATTTGCCACAGCCACAAAACCCGAATATGAACCTATCGGATTAAATTTAATAAAAGCGCTCAATACAAAAATCAAAATACCATTTTTTGTCATCGGAGACGTAAACCTCGATAATATGAATAGGGTTTTGTCAACCGGCGCAAAGCGGGTAGCGGTTTGCAGGGCAATTTTACAGGCAAAAAATATATCCTCTGCAATCAGGGATTTTTCCAGAATCTTACATTAAAATGACGCAATTAGAATACGCCAAAAATAATACCGTAACTGCTTTAATGAAAAGGATTATCCGGGATGAACGCCTGGATTCCCAGCAATTCTTAAGGCATATTCAAGAGGGCAAAGCCGTAATCCCGCGGAATTCAAAACATAACCTGAAAAAACCCTGCGCCATCGGCCTGGGGCTAAAGACCAAGGTAAATGCGAATATCGGCACCTCAACCGATAAATCGCAGATTAAAGATGAATTAAAGAAATTAGACGCGGCTGTAAGGTACGGCGCAGACACGGTTATGGACTTAAGCGTAGGCGGAGACTTAAAGGAAATAAGAAAAGAGGTAATCAAGCATTCTCCTGTGCCCGTGGGGACAGTTCCCATTTATGAAATAGCCGTTAATGCTGCGAAAAGAAGAAGGGACTTCTTAAGATTTGATATTGATGATGTATTGGATACCCTGGAGTCTCAGGCAGAGGAAGGCATAGATTTCTTTACTATCCACTCCGGAGTCACCAAGAAGAGCCTAAGCGTCTTAAGAAAACATAAAAGGATATTGGATATCGTTTCGCGGGGAGGGGCAATTTTAGCCAACTGGATGATTAAACACAAAAAAGAAAATCCCTTTTACGAATATTTTGACCGGATTTTAAATATTGCCTATAAATACGACGTAACCATAAGCCTTGGAGACGGCCTGAGGCCGGGTTCAGTCCTGGATGCTACCGATAATGCACAGATAGCCGAGCTTAAAATTCTGGGAGAGCTCGCTAGCCGCGCCAAAAGAAAAAATGTCCAGGTTATGATAGAAGGCCCAGGCCATGTGCCTTTAGACCAGATTAAGAAAAATATTATTTTGGAAAAGAAAATCTGCCATGGCGCGCCTTTTTATTGCCTGGGACCGCTGGTTACGGATGTGGCAAGCGGATACGACCATATCAGTTCTGCAATCGGGGGCGCATTGGCCGCCGGTTTTGGCGCAGATTTTTTGTGTTATGTTACCCCGTCAGAGCATTTAAGGCATCCTTCAATCAAGGATGTAAGAGAAGGGGTTATAGCTTCCAGGATTGCCGCGCACGCAGCAGATATAGCAAAGGGGATAAAGTCCGCAAAAGACTGGGATAGGAAAATGTCAGAGGCCCGTAAAAAGCGCGACTGGAAAAAACAGATTGAACTCTCCATAGACCCGGATAAGGCAGGCGAATACAGGGCATCTTCAAAGCCGGTCTTTTCGGACGTATGCACAATGTGCGGCAAGTACTGTTCCATTAAATTAATGGAGGAGTGCCTGCGGGTGTAATTCAGTGGTAGAATGGCAGCTTCCCAAGCTGCATGCGGGGGTTCGATTCCCCTCACCCGCTTTAAAGAAATGCAAAATTTAAAACTTTTTATTTTTGCCCTTTACCTTTTAAATCTTACCGGCTGCGCGCCCGCTCCTTATGTAAAGCCAACTGCGCCTGCTGGGATACCCGGCATCTATCACCGGGTAGAAAAAGGCCAGACCCTGTGGAGAATATCCAAATTATACGGCGTGGATTTGGATGAAGTCGCCAGAATTAATCATATCCCGGATACCGCAAATATAGAAACAGGCCAGCTCATATTTATCCCGCATCGCCAAAGGCAGCTTCCCATGCCAGACATATATACTTCCGATGATTTTATCTGGCCCATAAGAGGCAGGGTCATCGCCACCTTTGGACAAACCTTCAATAATATGCTCAACAAAGGAATCAATATACAACCCTATAATAATTTTGATGTGGTTGCCAGCCGCAGCGGAAAGGTTATCTTTTATAAAGATAATTTCGGCTATTTCGGGAAAACCTTAATCATCGACCACGGTGACGGATTCTCGACCGTTTATGCCAGGAATGCGCAGGTATTTATTAAAGTTGGAGATAATGTTCCAAAGGGGACAGTCGTTGCCAAGGCCAATAAAACATACCTGCATTTTGAGATAAGAAAAGGGTATATTCCCCAGAACCCCTTTTTCTATTTGCCATGATAAAAGATAGGTTCTTCGACCGCAAACTTTACCTGGATATTTTAGAAAAACGCATAGCGGGCCTAAAGGACAATTACCGCCAGAATATCGCTATCATCGGGGATGAACTCGTAGGCAAGACCTCGCTGATGTTTAAACTCCTTGATAAATTTCACGATAACCGGATTATTATAGTCTATTTGGAAGTAAGGCATGAATCCCTGGATTCCTTTGCCAGGAGGTTCATCGGTGTGCTCCTGTATAATTTTTTAGTGAATAGCGGCGTTACTTTAAAAGAGGACCTTGATTTCCTGATCGCCAAATCCGCAAAATATATACCCAGGACAGTGGAAAAAATAAAACTGCTGCTAAGCGCCGTTGACAAAAGGAAAAGAAACAATATTTTTGCGGAATTGCTCTCATTGTGCGACACCCTGAACCTTGAAACAGGCAAATTCTGCGCAGTGATTTTCGATGAATTCCATAACCTGGAAAATATGGGCATCAAGAACCTGTACCGCGAATGGTCAAAATTATTAATCTCCCAGAAGAATACGATGTATATCATTATCAGCTCTATGAAATTCAAGACCAGGGCCATACTTTCAAAGAACCTTTCTCTATTGTTCGGCAATTTTGAGGTAATCACAATAGAGCCGTTTGATATAAAGACCAGCGAAGAATACCTGGAACACAGGGTAGGCGGCTTAAACCCGGATAACTCCCTCAGGAATTTTCTCGTGCATTTTACAGGAGGCTACCCCTTGTATCTGGAAGTCATATCCGATGCCTTGTTAAAATCGAACCAGCTCAATAACCGGCTTAATCTGGCCGATATACTGGAAAACCTGCTGTTTGATTCCTCGGGGATATTGAACCAGAGGTTCTCTAATTATATCAAGCGTTTTCTGGATTTAAGCTGCAGCAACGATTACATATCGATTATATATTTAATTGCCAGCGGCCGGAACAAAATCAAAGACATCGCCCATATCTTGCGTAAAAACAGGAAGGAACTGGGGTCAAGAATAAACCATTTGCTGGAACTCGATACCATAACGCGCAGCGCCGACTTTTTGAAAATTAACGACCGGGTATTCGGCTTCTGGCTTAGGTTCGTATACCAGGAGAAATTGCATTCTCTGACCTTTGACGCAAAGAACCAAAAGGAGAAGTTCCGGGGCAATATAGAAGGCATGATTCAGGATTTCTTTTTAAACGCGTCTAAACCTGTCCCGGAGAGGCTGACCGAAGTATTGCATCTTTTTGAAGACGAAATGATACAGATAGAGAGGAAAAAAATAAGGCTTAATCATTTCAGGGAAATAAGGCCCCTGGAATTCAATAACCGCTCCCTGAAAGACGGCCTGCTCGGCCGCTCGGCTGATAGCCTCTGGATAATGGCGTTTAAACGCGAGGCGTTAACCGAAGACGATATTGCGGAATTTGTCAGGGAATGCAAAAAATACCGCCATAAACTGCAGAGAAAAATTATTGTTACGCTCCAGGATATAGATGCGAATACGCGGTTAAAAGCGCTGGAGGAGAGAATCTGGACCTGGGATATAAACAGCCTGAATCAAATCCTGGATTTGTTCTCCAAACCCTGGGTGATAGCATGATGAAAATCGGCGTAATCTCGGATACCCATATTCCCGACAGGGCAAAAGATGTACCGCAGAAGATATTAGATGATTTTAAGAATGCGGATATGATTATCCATGTCGGGGACCTGGTAGATTTAAGCGTGCTGGATAGGCTAAAAACTGTCTGCAATAATGTTAAAGCTGTCTGGGGTAATATGGACCCAGATGAAGTAAGGGCAGCCCTACCCGAAAAAGAAGTCTTAAAAATCGGTCACTACAATGTCGGCGTAATGCACGGATACGGCGCTCCTAATAGGCTGATAGAACTCCTTACATCTGTCTTTAAAGACACCAATGTAAATTTAATCATCTTCGGGCACTCGCACGTTCCCTTTAATGAAAAAAGGGAGGGTATTCTATTCTTTAATCCCGGCAGCGCCACTGATAAGATATTTTCTCCCTATAATTCCTATGGCATAATTCAAATTAATGATAAAATAGAGGCTAAGGTTATCAAATTATAGAATGGATAAGCTTTGGGCTCCGTGGAGAATTAAATACATAAAGAGAAAAAAAGGCAAGAAGTGCGTATTCTGCGAGGGGATTAAAAATAAACGTAAGAATTACGTTATATTTAAAAGCGTTTATTCCTTCGCCATGCTCAATACCTTTCCCTATAATAACGGCCATACCCTGGTTTCGCCCATAAGGCACGCAAGCAACCTTTCGCAATTAAAAGACCGGGAGGCCCTGGATTTATTCCGCAGTTTAAATAAGGTAAAGGCGCTATTGGATAAGGTCTTAAAGCCGCACGGTTATAATATAGGAATCAATATATCCAGGGATGCGGGGGCTGGCTTCACCGGGCACCTGCATATACATATAGTCCCCCGCTGGCAAGGAGATACTAACTTTATGCCTGTCCTCTACGATACAAAGATAGTGTCTCAATCGTTGGATGAATTATACAAACAACTGAAAAATGCTCAACCAAAGACAAATTAACGAATCCGAGGATACCCTTCTTTCCCCTTATGCTATGAAAAGTTACAATACCAGAGGCAGGGTTTATAAAGAAGCGGAGCATCCTTACAGGTCTTGTTATCAAAGGGACCGCGACAGGATTGTGCATTGCGCTGCTTTTAGGAGGCTGGAATATAAAACCCAGGTATTTGTAAACCACGAAGGGGATTATTACCGCACCAGGCTGACGCATACTATAGAAGTTGCCCAGATTGCCAGGACCATTGCCTCGGCATTAAGATTAAATATTGACCTTACTGAGGCGATAGCCCTGGCGCATGACTTGGGCCACACACCCTTCGGCCATTCGGGAGAAGAGGCCCTGGATGAATTAATGGCTAAATCCGGCGGGTTTAACCATAACCTGCAAGGGCTAAGAGTGGTGGATTACCTGGAAGAAAGATACCCTGATTTTCCGGGCCTCAACTTAACCTGGGAGGTGAGGGAGGGGGTGGTAAAACATTCCTCGGCATTCGATATCGCAGTCAAAATCAGGGAACTCGCCCCGAAAGAAATGCCTACCCTGGAAACCCAGGTAGTTGACATTGCCGACGAAATAGCCTATGATAATCACGACCTCGACGACGGCCTCACCTCGGGATTAATAAAGGAGCGGGATTTGGAGAATCTTAAGGTATGGAAGCAAATAAATGAGAAAATTTCCCAAAAATATGTTAAAATTAAAGGGGATAAAAGGAAATACCTGATAATCAGGTCTCTGATTGATATGCAGGTTACGGACTTGATTCAAGAAACAGAGCGCAATATTAATAAATTAAAACTCAAATCCTGTTCGGATGTAAAAAAAGCGGACAGCAAAATCGTCGCTTTCAGCAGGGGTATGCTGGCTTTAAGAAAACCCTTGCGCGAATTTCTTATGGATAAGTTATACCGGCATTACCGCGTAGTAAGGATGAGTATAAAAGCCAAAAGGTTCATCCAGGAATTATTTAAAGCCTATGTTGAGGCCCCCGGACAGCTTGCTAACGACGTGCAAAAAAGAATACCGAAAGACGGGGTAAGGCGCGCAGTTTGCGATTATATCGCCGGAATGACAGACAGGTATGCTCTAGATGAATACAAAAAATTATTTAACCCCTACGAAAAAGTATAAATCCTTAATCTCGGCAAGCCACAGTATCTATCGGCTGGTCAATTCCACCTATGAACTCAAGGACCTGATTAGCCGGTTAAGCCGGCTCATTTGCCAGATATTGCATGCCCAGTACTGCCTGATCCTATTGCTTGACGCCACAAAAAAATATTCCCTGTTAAAGTGTCTGACGAGCGACAGAAAAAAATATACCCTCGATAAGAAGATGAAGGTCACCAGCAGAATAGAGAAAAGGATAATAAAGAAGCTTTCCTCTATAAAAACCGATAATACATTAGGGGTCCCGATTATCTCCGAAGATATAATCGGGCTGATAATCATAAAACGAAAGAAAACCGCCCCGGTTTTTAATTCCTTCGAGCAGGATATGTTAATGACGCTGGTTGAGCAGGCAATAACCGGGATAAAAAATTTACAACTTTACGAAGAAGAGCAGAAGGTAGTATTCGGAAGCATAAAATCGCTGGTAACCTTATTAGATACGCGGGTGCCCCAGGAATACACTCATTCCCCTTACTTCAGTAGGCTGGTAACCGCGATAGGGCATCAAATGCACCTTGACGAGAAAAAAATCGAAAGCCTCAAATATGCAAGCCTCCTGCACGATACCGGAAAAGTGGATATCCCGCTGGAGATACTTACAAAGACGACTAAACTGACTCCCAGGGAATACAATATTATCAAGAGACATCCCCTTAAAGGCGCGCAGATACTGCGGCCTTTGCAGATATTAAAACCGGTTATACCCATCATAATGCATCACCATGAAAGATACGACGGCACCGGATACCCTTCGAGGTTAAAGAAGGGCCAGATACCAGAAGGCGCGCGCATTATGGCAGTGGCTGACGCGTTTGAAGCAATGGTGTACGGCAGGCCTTACCGGGAAAGAAAGGATATCGCTTCTGCGGTAAAAGAGATAAAGAAAAAAAGCGGCACGCAATTCGACCCCAAGGCAGTGGAGGCTTTTTTAAAGGTCATTAAAAAAATAAATACAAAAAATTACTTGAAACTAAAGAGCCGAAAGATATAATAAATCTGATGGAAAGCCAAAATAACGCCCAGTTAGAGCTGTTTTCGCAAACAAAAGCCCTCAATAATGCAAAAGACCTGAAAAAGGGTAATCCGTTTTTGGCGCGCATCCGGAATTACGAAAAGACAATACTCATAATTATAAGCCTGGCCCTAACCGGCATCGTTTCATTTTCCTTGGGGGTAGAAAAAGGCAAAAGGGTATCCATTGCAACGCAGGCCGCGGATAAATTAGCCCCGAAAAGCGAGGTCCTAAAACAACCTGAGGCGCCGCAAAAACAAAACTACATTATCCAGTTGGCTAGTTATAA